>Ga0214543_1006604_pt1 | contig 20532 bp, 17 predicted proteins | sample CNSS2metaG_FD_160094 | JGI IMG/M metagenome (GOLD analysis project Ga0214543, IMG submission 160094) | Root nodule microbial communities from cowpea collected in UCLA plant growth center, Los Angeles, California, USA - CNSS2 | ecosystem: Host-associated > Plants > Roots > Nodule | place: USA...
TTAATCTATTTTTAATTTAAAAAAATAAAAAATAAAATAAAAAGAGTCAAGAATATACTAATCTGCATTTAACCCACAAACGTGACACGTGGCATACATAATTTTCAAAAAAAAAATCAAAAAATTTAAAAAAAAATTTAAAAAAAAAATTTAAAAAAAATTCAAAATTTAAAAAAAAATTCAAAATTTAAAAAAAAAATTTAAAAAAATTCAAAAAAATTCAAAAAAATGTGAAGCTGACACGTGACACATCTTTAACACTGTTAACTTTATATTGTTACACATTTTAAAAAATATGGACCTAATTGAGACTAAAAAAAATCTTAGGACCTATTTGAAATTTTTCAACAAAAACATAATAAAAGAAGTATTTTACCCTATTTTTTATAAACATAAACAAGCAGCTGTAATCATATTGTATTTAATATTGACTAAATGTACCCTAAATTGGTACAAGATCTTCCCTGGATTCATTATGCGGACTTCTTTAGGGATGACTGACTGTCGTAGCACGACAGGCCCTTTCACTATTGTTTCATCCATTTATCTTGTTTTCCTTACTACTAACAGCGTAAAAGAATATTTGTATGAATTAAAATCGCAATTTAAGTAGAACTATTTTCTGCCTGTCATTTTCGAAGTTAACTGCGTCTCAATTACTTCAAAATGATGATACTTTGGGGACACTTTGAAAAACAATATGCATCACAACTTACTACGGCATTTGTTCTTAACTCTAAACTTTTGAAGTCCGTCGCCACCTCTAATTAGAAAAGGGGGCATTGAATGCCGTTTATTGTTTTTAAAAAATTCTACCATATTTACTTTGCAGATTGAAATAATGATCTGGGTTATTGTTTTGAAGTTGCTCATAGTCTATTTGTCACAGCTTGTGCTTATTGTTTCAGCTCAGAAAGAAAAGTGTCCACCATCTTTTGATTGTGGAATTCTTGGCCACATTCAGTTTCCTTTCACAACCACTGAGCAACAACACTGCGGCGTATTGGCTATACATGGCTGTCAACAACTTTCTCCTTCCGCTCCCAGAACTATCCAACTAGGCACCTCCCCATCAACCTCGTACTCTGTTCTAAGTGTAGAACCTCGTACCATATTTATCTCAGATGATAAGCAGCAACGTTATTTGAAAAACAAAAGTTGCAAAGCGTTCAGCAAGAATGTTACTCTTCCTCACACCTCTCCTTTAGCTTCTTTCAGCATCAAATATAATATCACCATCTTCAGATGCAATCACTCCATCAAACCCTCCCTTTCCAACGATTTTCATACATATTCGAACTGTTCTGAGTACGAAATCATCTATGGCCCTCCAAATGCACTAACTCTTCCGGGTTTCCAGTGGCCCAGCTCTTTAGCACCATGCTCAACCACTCAGCTTCCTGTAGAAGGAATTCCTACCGACGACCCCTTTCAATTTCTAACAAGTAATATCGCTGTTGAAGTTCAGTTATCTGATCAATGTGAAAGTTGTCTTCGTGATGGAAAAGGACAATGTTTACTTGACACTGAAGGAAAATTCTACTGCGCCGCAGGTATTCAGAAATATTTTACATTTTTAACACCTACATATACAGTATACTCTATCTGATATATAAATTTAGCAGATACCTTGAATTAGCGAAAGGTAGATGATACGCTAAATTCTAAGTAAAATTAGAGCATAAACAGTTGCTCGGTATTCGTGTTCTTTTTCGAAGGCTAATTTTAACGATTGATTTTGTTTCAATAATTCTATCCAAAATAGTTGTTAACTATATTCTAACATCTGCAGAGAGGAGAAGCTGGGTTCCGAAAATGGTACTGGGACTCGCATTAGGTAATGCATATAGATGAATTTTCCTTTTAATTGGTCTAAATTAGAATTTGAGAAATTTCTTCTTTTTTTTTTATGTTCTTTTGTTATTATTTACTTTTTAATTAAAATAAATTACTTTTGGTAACATAGTTTAGTGTTTTCGTTTACTAACACACCACTTATTAAATAAATGTTCTCAGTCTTTATAACTTTAAAGTAATTTTGGGGCTTCTTAATATTTGTGTGAGTTTGTTGTAATGGTAGAGTATTCTCTTCTTTCTTCATATAAAACAGTCATCATACCTTAAAGTTTAACCAGTGAGTGTCGTACTTAAGGATAGTTTATCAAAAAGTTGGAATTAGATTATTTGTCTGTTCACATTGCTTCCTTATCAAAGTGCATCAAAACTAGGCATTATAAGACTTTAGCATTATTCTAGCTCTTTATTGTTCTTGATTACTAAAAGCTGAAAACCATTAGTAAACTGGTCTTTAAAGCAGCCATAATATCAAAATTAGCCGTCAATCTACTGAGTTTAGGCTTTCTTTGTATCTTAATTAGTTATTGCTTAGTTTAAATTCTTTAATCCTATGTATAACCGAAATCATCATGTTTCTCTGTATAGGTTTTCTTTCTAATTCTTCTTTCTAATTCTTTTTAAACAATCTCTGATACGAAAAACCTGTACAGCTGTTACAGTTGTTTTACTGCTAGCGATGGTCAAGATGTACCGTACAAGAAGGAAGAAGCAAAATCCAACCAATCAACGGATTGAGGTCTTTCTGAAAAAACACGGAGCCCTTCAGACTAAGAGGTATGGTTATTCTGAGATAAAGAAAGTGACCAACTGTTTCAGAAACAAACTAGGCCAAGGAGGATTCGGTAGTGTATACAAGGGAAAACTACAGGATGGACGTTACGTTGCAGTGAAGATCCTAAACGAATTGAAAGATGACGGAGAGGAATTCATCAATGAAGTTGCTAGTATTAGCAGAACTTCTCATGTTAACATTGTTACGCTTTTGGGGTTCTGTTGCGATGGTTCTAAACGAGCTTTGGTTTATGAGTTTATGTCCAATGGATCACTTGAAAAACTTATCTATCAAGAAAATTCACTAATCACACATCATCAATTGGACTATCAAATGTTGTATCATATTGTAATTGGTGTTGCTAGAGGACTAGAATACTTGCATAAAGGCTGCAATACTAGAATTTTACACTTTGACATCAAACCTCATAACATTCTGTTGGATGAGAATTTCAATCCCAAGATTTCAGATTTTGGTCTGGCAAAAATTTGCTCCAGAAAAGAAAGTATGGTGTCAATATTTGGTGCTAGAGGAACAGCAGGCTATATTGCTCCAGAAGTTTTTTCCAGAAATTTTGGTGTAGTTTCACATAAATCAGATGTTTACAGTTATGGAATGATGGTCTTAGAAATGATTGGAGGAAGACAGAACACTATGACTGGGGTAGACCCCTCAAGTGAAATTTACTTTCCCGATTGGATATACAATCGTCTTGAATCAAAGCAGGAACTTGGTTTACAAAACATGCGAAATATAAGTGATGAAAAATTGGTAAGAAAGATGGCAATTGTGGGCTTATGGTGCATACAAACTCATCCTTCAGCCCGACCTGCCATAAGTAAAGTGTTGGAAATGCTAGAAAGCAAAGTTGAGTTATTGCAGATTCCACCTAAACCTTTATTGTCTTGTCCTTCAACTTCTCCCATCCATTTATCAAGTGAGACATTGTAATTTGTGACTTGTGAGCTAGGATACTACATAAGATGAAGTAAATGTTACAGTATTTCAAATTTATATCGACTCTATTCTGCTTCTTTGTGTTTTACTTTCTAAAATAGAGCAATAATTGTGATGGTTGCAGTGATTTACCGGAAGTTATACAGTAACAACTACGATTACTTTCTGAGTTTGCCGCCGCATGAACTCGACAAAAATAGACTTTTAAACTGGTTTGATCTTAGGTTCAATGTAATAACAATATTGTTGGATGTTGACTCAGTCAGAAACGGCTGCATGCCAAAGTCGGTGGTTGAAAATAACACATCATTTGGTTGTTTTTCTTTGCTTGTCTCTTGCGAACATTTCCGTGATGACCTCTGTTTCCTCTGTTCTTCACGACTTTTCTTTGAGGAGGCCATTACAAAGCACTCTCGAGAAAGAAGGAACCCGAAGATGGCTGCACTTCATGTGTTTGGTGTCGTTTTGATGGCATGGCTAGTACAAGCAGTATTGGGTGGCAGCTGTCCTTCCTTGATTAACTGCGGCGATCTCGGTAACATCAGTTTTCCTTTCACCGACACGCGTCACCGAGACTGTGGAATATTGGTGATACATGGCTGTGATGACCACGAACCAGGGGCCAAAAAAACCATAAAAAACAACAATAAATGGTTTGATATTCTGAAGCTGGAGCAGTTCACGATTACCGTGCAACACGATGAACTCCGCGACTTTTTGCTACAACGAAGTTGTGAAGCCTTCAATCAGAACTATACTTTCACTGTGAGCTCGCCTTTGGCTAAGACTTCTCCTTTAAATCATTACGTAGACGTACTCCGATGTAACCCCGCCCTCGGTGCTGCACCAAACAATTCTGTTTCTAACTCCGCAATTTGCAGAAACGAAACAATATATTCAGTGGTGGACACCGACCCTTCTTCCAGCTACACTCATCTCAAAGGATGTACAATGGTTCAGCTTCCTACGAACATGGACGTTCGGTTTGTGGATCTTGATCCCAATGATCCTTTCAAGTACGTTACATTCGAAATCGAAATTGGAATAGAATTGTCTCAGAACTGTTCTAGGTGTCTGTATGCTAATGGAGGCCAATGTCGAGTTGACAACACCGGAATGTTTTACTGTGACAAAGGTTCGTTCCCTCAATTACTTGATACAAGAATCAATTAAACATGTTTTCATCCTTTAACATTAAAATCCCCCCTTTTTTTTTGTAATTTGAAAAAAAAAAATCCAGGTTTCTACCACCGTCGCTCTGGAGCGTCGAAGTCTTATAATGTTCATGTTGATAATAAAATATTTCAATAATATTAAAATATTTAAGAATGAGATGTTTTTGAGATTTGATTTATTTTAAGAAGATTTACAAATGTTTTGATATGTAAGAACATTATTGTTTGAGCTAGTTTTTATTTTATCCTTTCTTATCTCAAAAGCTCGTTTGACTTGGTATGCATGTTTGAATAAGTTTTTCTTAGTAATGTCAAACCTTTTTTAAAATACATACTTCAAGTAGTGTAACCCTACTTTCTAATTTTGTTTATATTTAATATTATTTTTATCATTTAAATGTTAATTAATTTCGCATTTATTCTTTGGAATAATTTTTTTCTTTATCTGATTATGTTGCCGTGCTAATCAAGAAGTATTTGCATGTTTCTGTAATTTTTATTATTTTCAATTTTCAGGAAAGGAACCAACAAAAACTCGTCTTATAGTGATAGCAGGTAAGTAATAAATTCCTTCGACCCTTAACTAATAATATTACGTACAGTGTTTATTTTGGTTATATAAAAAAAAAAATTGTCAATTGAGCAATAGTTAAATTATTTTAAATAGGAATAGTTTATATATATTGTTCTGGTATGGTATTTTAGGAGAACAAAACCAGGAACAAATTTTGTTCTTTACTCAAGTTCGTAGGTGATTATTTATTTTATTTTTTTATCGAAGATAAAATAGAAGGAGAATTTTCTCCATTTAGGTAAACTTAAAAGGAAAATAATATTTTGACAAAGATTTGATTGACAAAGTTGACAAACTTACCAAATAAAGTAAGTTTTTTATTTTTTAATGGAAGTTAAGATAATAAAATAATAAAATTTTAGGGTTTTTTTACCAAAAATAGTTATTGGTCAAAAAGTTTGTCAAAAAAACTTTGTCAATGTATCATTTCTCAACTTAAAAATACTAATGTCAAAATAGTTTTTTCCTTAGCAAGAGAAGTGAGTATTTTATTTATAGAAAAAGAAAAGTTTTACATGATCATCATTCTTCGAACCTTTTCGATGTCTAATAAATCCATCCTAACTTTTTACCGAAAAACTCATTCTAGACTCTGTTCGGTCAAAATCATTCATTGTTCAGCCAGATCTTGCTAGGCCCAAATTCTGTTTGGATTCTTTATTCGGTCTAGATTTTGCTCTACCCAAATCCTCCTTAGATTCTTTGCTTGTCACCTCGACTCATGACAAATATTTAATGAAACTTGTCGTTTTATAATAAATATTTATCGAGTCGGAATTGAAATGAGGATGATGAGACGGTTACATACTTTTTTTTTTCTTTCTATCTCTCTTATCACATTATATATAATCTTGATTTTATTTACACTTATTACATACTAGATTTTTTTTTCTATCTCTCTCTTCTTATTACATCATATGATAAATCTATTTTTGTTCTCTCCTTAAGTGTACTAAACTGTTATATATAAATTGTGCAGTTGCATGCGTGAGTGGAGCACTCGGAGTTATAGTTTTGGGTGGCTGGCGCATTAGAAGACGCTTTTACAACAAGAAAAACCCCAGCCACCAGATCATTGAGATATTTCTGAACACCCACGGTCATCTTGCAGCCAAAAGATACAGTTATTCAGAGATAAAGAAGGCCACCAACTCCTTCAGAAACAAATTGGGTGCAGGAGGCTATGGTAGCGTCTACAAGGGCAAATTAAACGATGGAAGCCTTGTGGCAGTGAAAGTCTTAAACGACTCCAAAGGTAACGGTGAGGAATTCATCAACGAGGTTGCCAGCATCAGTGTCACTTCTCATGTTAACATTGTTAGTTTACTAGGATTCTGTCAGGAAGGTTCTAAAAGAGCTCTAATATATAAATACATGCCTAATGGATCCCTTGAGAAGTTCATATATGAAGACAAGGATCCACGCAAGCTTAGCCTTCGATTAAGCTGCAAAACCATCTACAATATTGCGATTGGCATTGCTCGAGGATTAGAGTATTTACACAGAGGATGCAACACTAAAATCTTGCATTTTGATATAAAGCCTCACAATATATTGGTTGATGAGGATTTCTGTCCAAAGATTTCAGATTTTGGATTGGCTAAGATATGTCAGAAAAAGGAAAGTATTGTGTCCTTATTGGGAACTAGGGGAACTGCAGGATACATTGCTCCTGAGGTATTTTCTAGAAATTTTGGAGGTGTTTCTCATAAATCTGATGTATATAGCTATGGAATGGTTGTTTTGGAAATGGTGGGGGCAAAGATGAATAAGAATGTTGAAGGTGAAGGTTCAAGTGAAGTATATTTTCCACAGTGGGTTTACAAGCGTCTTGAGCTGAATGAGGAGCCTAGACTTCGAAGCATAAAAAGTGAAAGTGATAGAGAAATGATACGAAAGTTGATTATTGTGAGCTTGTGGTGCATTCAGACAGACCCATCAAATAGGCCAGCAATGAGTAGAGTGGTAGATATGATGGAAGGAAGCTTGGAGGTGTTGCAAATACCACCAAAACCTTATCTCTCTTCACCTCCCAGATCTCCTCCTAGTTCCTCTGATCACACCAACTGCACGTCTCACACTACATATCCTTCTGAGTACTGATTAGTTTCTGCAACATATGTCTCCTGTATTATCAGGTTGGCTCATTAAATCTTGTTTACATATGTTGTTTTTTGATGATATACCATGTATTTGATAAGATTCAAATTATCAAAATCAAATTTTAAATTTAATTAGAGAACAATTTCCGTACCTTTTGTCCCTTGCAGTTTAGTCCTTTAAGATTGACTCAATATTGATTGCAGTTTATTTGTTTAGTCTTTTAAGATTGACTCAATTTGTAAGGTTTGTCCCAATTTATACATTGTTTAACTTATCTTATCTCTTTGTCATATAAATCTTCAACAACCCTAATCAATCAACGGATTGAGCTCTTTTTGGAAAGGCATGGACCCCTTCAAACCAAGAGGTATCGTTATTCAGAGATAAAGAAAGTGACCAACTCCTTCAGAAATAATTAGGCCAAGGGGGGTTCGGTAGTGTATACAAAGGAAAACTCCATGATGGACGTGATGGTGCAGTGAAGATCCTAAATGAATTGAAAGATAAAGACGAGGAATTCACCAATGAAATTGCAAGTATCAGCAGAACTTCTCATTGTCACTCTTTCGGGGTTCTGTTATGAAGGTTCTAAAGGGGGTTTGGTTTATGAGTTTATGTCTAATGGGTCGCTTGAGAAGTTTATCTTGGAAGAAAATGCCCTATTGACAGATAATGAATTGGACTGTCAAATGCTGTACCATATAGCAATTGGTGTTGCTCGAGGACTACGATACCTACATAAGGGTTGCAATATAAGAATTCTACATTTTGACATAAAACCTCATAACATTCTCTTGGATGAGAATTTCAAGTCTAAGATTTCAGATTTTGGTCTAGCAAAAATTTGCACCAGAAAAGAAAGTATGGTTTCAATATTTGGGAATAGCGAAACAATAGCTTCGTGCATGCCATGAAGCCGCACCTCTCATTTTTTGAAATTTCAACTTTATTATTGGGAGAATTTTATTTGAAAGTGATATCATTCATGGAGACAGTGGTTTGTGGTGGTAATTGTAACATGAAAGATTTCACCGGCAAACTTTGGTGGAGGTAGTGGTGATTTGTCAAAATTAGAGACGGTGTCGAAGTTGAAGCTACCGGAATACGTGTTCCGGAAACATGCTTTTGGAACAAATGATCAGAATAGATGTGGATGTGCAAAGTGTATTTTCGAATTCAACTATTCAGAAGAATAATTTAACAACCAGAATGAAGTGAAGGTGAATGAGTTTAGGAAAGATCTATCTGGAAAGTGTAACAGTATTTTCAGGAGAAAGAGGTAGATGTGTTCTGGAATCTTTAATCGGGAAAGTAAAAAAAAGAAAAAGTAAATTTTTACCTGAGTGGTGGTAACGATCCGCAACACTCGTCTTCCATGATCGAAATACGCCGCAGTAAAATCATTCATAACCCAAGTCTGAGGAAAACAAAAAAGAGAGAAAAGAACAAAGAAATAACTTTGTAATGAAATGACAGGAGAAGGGAAAGGGAGAATATAACACTGCAATGTACTAATGGGAAAGGAAAAAAAGCGGGAAGAAAACACAAAAGTAGTAGGGATCTTTTAAAATCTACAAGGGTAATTATAACATTTCATACCTTTGGAGGGGATGAAGGTTGAAATTTGCAGAGGTGCAAGAAGCAATTACAAAATAATATAAGATACAGTGACCGAGCTGCCTTGGGCTAAGAAATCTAAAAAGCTTCGATCAAGTCTTGCTTCCTTCCAAGACTTCTTTCCAAAGTGGTTTTGTGTCTTTACTAATTTGTATTTTCTATTTTAGGGTTGTTTACATTCAAAATATATAAATTTTAACAATTTAAAATATATTAGAACTTTTTAATATCTAAAATCAGTGTATTTTATAACGGTATATCGAGGATAACAAAAATATTTATCTTTATATCAGGTGTATTTTAACGATACAATACTCATAAAATACTATAAGTATTTATTACTCATAGATAATAAATATTTTAATACCTATTTATTAACATATTGAGTGCAATATCATATTACCATTCTTACATATTTCATTATGTAAATAATTTAAACATGTGATAGTTATACACAAAAATTAAAATAAAATCCATGAATATAACAGTCATACATAAAGAATTTTCTTTTCTTTTCTATTAAATACGTAATCACCTAATTTTCCATTTTTGCTGCTCTGTCTCATTTTAGATAAACAATATCACTTTTAACTATCTTATATCTCTTTCACTTTTATTTTTAAAGTTATTTCAAGTATTCTAAACACAAATTAAATGGTACGAAACGTGTGAGAACATCTCCGATGAAAATTGGGTATAATAATTATTTATAAACAAAAATGTTATGTTAATATAAGTTATACATATAAAGGTTCCTTAAATTTAGAGAGAATTATTTAAATAATACTGTTTTAAATTTTAATCGATTGGTCATGTGAAATGTACATTAGAAACGTATTTTTTATTAATTTGGCATGATAGAGTAAGCCATGGGTGTCAGTAGCAGGTTCTAGTACGGATTACAGAGAGAGGTAGCTTCTCACAGATCACCTCAGTTCTGAACAATTCTTCTACCAATTAGCAATAAAAAATGAATAATTGAGTATTAGTTCAGAAGATTAAATAAATAAGTGTTTCGCAGCTGAATCCAAGATCTGTCTCTGTCATATTGACCTTTATTTATACCATTTGAACTCCGTTTTTGATCCTCCACTCTTCATTTCTCGATGCAAAGCTATGCAATATAAAAAAAAGTGAAGTTCCCCATGGAGGGGCAAAAAAAATATGAAGAAGATTTTGACGGAGAAAGGACTGAGAAGAAGAAAACGCTGAAGAATTGCAGAAAGAGAAGTATTTAATGCTTCATTGAGATGGGCCAACACGTGCAAGTAACTCCAAAACCAAAATGTGAAGCTCATTACCATCTATTATACTATAATTCAACTTACTCTTGGATCCCAGATTTATCTTCTGCCACTCCATTCATTTCTTCAAATTAAATCAACAAAATATTAACTTGTCACTTTTACACGAATTTTATTATTATAATTTGAATTAGTGACGTAAAAATGGGTTACAATTCGCGAGTCAATCCGACTCACTATAGATTTGGATTGGGTTGCGTTGAAATTTTTTTACAAATTTCAATACGGGTTTATTTTTGACTTGGTTCATTTAGAACCCGGCTCATCCGGGTTGAACCCGTGGTGAGTCGGGTTGGTGTAGATAAAAGGATCATACAAGTGTTTTTTATTAAGTTGGGCTTTATATTTGGGTTATGTTAGTTTTTTTAGCCAACACATCAATAATTTGTATTTCTTTTATTTTGGTTTGTAGTTGAACTGTATTAAAGTTTATTTAGATTTTAATTATAACTATAATTTAGTTTTGAATGAAAAAAAGTAAAAAAAAAATTGTATTTTTTTAAATTAAGTGAACCCGTGAGCCAACCCGTTTAATTCGCCAACCCGTGGTGAGTTAGACCGGGTTCGAATTTTGTTTGCTCGCTAAAAAGTGAACTAGGTTGGATTGACTCACTAAATCATCAACCCATGATGGATTGAGTCGGGTCGGACCGAATTATCTGTTTTAATAACTCTAATTTGAATAGTGTGATTTTATTTCTTTGCTGTCTTAACATGTCACAATTAATAAAAATACAAACGTGACACTTTACCACAATGTCACACCAACACACGTATACTAATGTGATGCACTATTGCATGAGAGTATCAACATTTCACTAAATACTATACGTGTATAAGTAAAAAAAAAGTACAAATAAAAATATAAGAATAAACTAAAACATAGAAAGACAATTTTCGATCGAAATGAAAAAAGAAAAAGACCCAAGATAATAAACCTAAAATGTTTTCCTAACTGTACCTAGTAATATGAACTCATTTTGTACCTAGTAATATGAACTCATTTTATAATCACAGCATGTTAATATGGTATAATCGAAGTATATTAATAACTATGCATAAATTAAAAAAAAAAAAACTTTCAAACTATTCTTAGACGTGGTTAAGGATGATAATAGATCGGATTGAACACAGATAGTGTTTATCTGTAACTCGACCTACGACAAAAAAATTTATCCGCTATCCGTCTTGATATTCGTATGGATACCCGTTTAAAAAATATTCGCAGATATTTTAAAACTCATGGATACATATAGATATTCACAAATATTTAAAAAAACATATTTTATAAATATCTAAAATTAAGTTTAAATAAAATTATAAAAAATGCAAAATCAAATATAATTTTAATTCAATTTTTAATTTAATAAAATATAATTTTAATTTTAATTTTAACTTTTTATAATTAACGAATATCCATAAATACAAATAATATAATACTCACATCCAATACCAATACGTTTATAAAAAGATATTAAAATAGTTACTTTCTGATAGTCATGATAATAAACTTGCGAATATCCGTAAATATCGACAAATATTTAAAAAAACATATTTTATAAATATTTAAAATTAAGTTTAAATAAAATCATTAAAAATGTAAAATTAAATATAATTTAAATTATATTTAATAAAACATAAATTAAAATTTAATATTAATTAAAATTTTAACTTAATGAAATATAAATTTAATTTTAAATTTTTTTATGATATATGAATAATATAATATTTCCACCCAATATTAAAATACCTATTACCCTGTATACACGCACAAAATAAATCCCCGCAATTAGCAACTGTATTCGTCACGAATTAGGGATGTGGTACCGTGAAGGGTGGATATAAACTTGAGTAATAAATGATGAAGTCTCCATCAAACGTATTAGAAAATAATAAAAGATTAGTACCACTACTAACCAATAACACAATCCATTATTGGTGATAAACATTTGAGGACAGGAAGGACAGAGTGGTCTTTCAGTTGAACGTAACAGCAAAAAGTTGCATATTAGTATAGTCTTTTGAGGCAGAACGATGTGTCAGTACTCCCAAACCACCAAAACCACGCATTGCATTAACACGATACGCTCATTGCAATTAATCCCTCTCTCTCCATAACAATAACTCCACCAAATTATTACCGTTAAGCCCTTTCATTTTCACATTAATTCCACATTTAACACCAACCATTTACATAGGCACAGACTCAAACACTCTTCGCTCGCTCCTCTCTCTCTCTCTCTCTCTCTCTCTCTGCGAGAGTAACAATGGCAGCGACACTCTCTCACCTTGCTCCTTTTCTGGTTTTTCATTTTCTTCTTCTCACGGTTCAAGGTTCCAATAACCCAGATTTCGACGCTCTCGTGGCCTTCAAAACCGCTTCAGACACTTCCCAGAAGCTCACAACATGGAACACCAGCAGCACCAGCCCCTGTTCCTGGAGCGGCGTGTCGTGCATTGGCGACCGTGTCTCGCGACTCGTTCTCGAAAACCTCGACCTCCAAGGCTCCATTCATCCCTTGACCTCACTAACTCAGCTCCGAGTTCTCAGTCTCAAAGGAAACCGTTTCTCCGGTCCCGTTCCCGACCTCTCCAACCTCACTGCCCTCAAACTCCTGTTCCTGTCTCGCAACGCCTTCTCCGGCGAGTTTCCGGGGACCGTCACGTCGCTCTTTCGCCTCTACCGACTCGATCTGTCCAGCAACAACTTCTCCGGCGAGATTCCGGCGACGGTCTCTCACTTGACCCACCTCCTAACTCTCCGCCTCGACGGGAACAAGTTCTCCGGCCACATTCCTGACTTCAACCTCCCCGACCTCCAAGAATTCAACGTCTCCGGTAACCGCCTCTCCGGCGAGATACCCAAACCATTATCAAGTTTCCCCGAATCATCGTTCGGGCAAAACCCGTTTCTCTGCGGTGCCCCAGTAAAAAAATGCGCATCCGACCCAACCAAACCCGGATCAGAAGGCGCCATTGCTTCGCCGTTGTTACCACATAACGATAACAACCCAACAACCACCGTATCATCTTCACCAAGCTCAATGCCAAAAACGTCAACACCAACGTCAAGTAGTAAAAGCCACGAGAAGGGTGCTTCTAAAATAAGCCCGGTGGCGCTTATAGCTATTATAGTTGGTGATGTTTTGGTTCTTGCAATAGTGTCTTTGCTTTTGTATTGTTACTTCTGGAGAAACTACAAGTTAAAAGAGGGGAAGGGAACGAAGCTTTTTGAGAGTGAGAAGATTGTGTATTCGTCAAGTCCGTACCCTGCTCAGGGAGGGTTTGAGAGGGGTCGCATGGTGTTCTTCGAGGGTGAGAAAAGGTTTGAACTTGAGGACTTGCTGCGAGCATCTGCGGAAATGCTTGGAAAGGGAGGGTTTGGGACCGCGTACAAGGCAGTGCTAGATGATGGGAACGTGGTTGCGGTGAAGAGACTGAAGGACGCGCAGATTACAGGGAAGAGGGAATTCGAGCAACACATGGAGGTGTTGGGAAGGTTAAGGCATCCAAATGTCGTTAGTTTGAGAGCTTACTATTTTGCGCGCGAGGAGAAGTTGTTGGTCTATGATTACATGCCCAATGCCACCTTGTTCTGGCTCCTTCACGGTACCTCTAACCTACCTACGTCATTTCGTTTTTCCATTTCCACCTTCATGACTGTTTCTGTTTGTCTGTTTGTATGTCATAGGCCACATGAATGAAATAAAACAAAGTTTTACATTTTTTTTGTTCTTTAGCTGCTCCTCAGCTCAAGAGTGGGTTAACTGCTTTGAAATTAATTTTCGTTGCAGCCAGCACCATACCCATAGGTTACCCTCTATGTAGGTTAGATGTAGTTGGTTTCACTGGGGGGTCCACTTAGAGTCTCCTTCAAATTTTGATCATGAACCATGTGCATTGGGTGGGTTCTCTTTATGATGATTCCTTCCTTCTCCCTCCTCGCAACGCTGTAGTAATTTTTTAATACATTGTTTCCAGCAATTGTAGATAAAGGAACTGTTAACTGAACAGTTGCTGTACAAATCACAATCATAAACCCCTGGGAATCGGGACAATGTATTGTACCATGCAGACTGATTTTTCTTTGTCTTGGACTGCTTTTCAATAATAAAAAAATTAAAGAATAGGAGAAGTATAGTGCTTTATGTTCTTTTCCTGCAACATTTGGCCTTTAGCTTTATCTTTTGGCAGTTGAATGTCGAAAAAGTGCATAGTAGGTGTTTGCATCAGGAAATTGAAAGTTATATATGTAGTGGCAAATGTGTAATTAAATGGAACCTGATGGTCGAATTGGTGTGCTTCCGACAGGGAACCGAGGACCCGGACGAACCCCACTGGACTGGACCACGAGGCTGAAAATAGCAGCGGGAGCGGCGAGAGGCGTGGCTTTCATTCATAACTCGTGCAAGTCCCTTAGACTCACCCACGGTAACATCAAATCCACCAACGTCTTACTCGACAAGCAGGGCAACGCGCACGTGTCTGATTTTGGGCTCTCGGTTTTCGCGGGCCCAGGCCCATTGGGTGGGAGGCCCAACGGCTATCGCGCGCCGGAGGCATCGGATGGTCGAAAACAGACCCAGAAGTCTGACGTGTACTCTTTCGGTGTGCTCCTGCTCGAGATTCTGACAGGGAAATGCCCCTCCGTGGTGGAGAGTGCCGGCAGTGCTTACGGTGGCGTGGTGGACCTGCCGAGGTGGGTCCAGTCAGTGGTGAGAGAGGAATGGACGGCTGAAGTGTTTGATCTGGAGCTGATGAGGTATAAGGATATAGAGGAGGAGATGGTGGGGCTGCTTCAGATTGCGATGACGTGTACCGCGGCAGCCCCTGATCAACGACCCAGGATGAGCCACGTCGTGAAGATGATTGAGGAGCTGCGTGGGGTGGAGGTGTCGCCGTGTCATGACTCGACGGACTCTGTTTCCGAGTCACCTTCCTTGTCTGAAGATGCGTGTGGAACAAGTCAGTGAAATAAGGGACTGAGTGCTAACTAGGTTGTGTGGATGGTGGTAGTATTGTAAATCAGATTATTGAGGGTTTTGTTTTCCTAATTATTTTTAATCTCGTATTGGTTTGGTGCTAGTCCTTGCCCAGTTTCCTAAATGTCAAGATTGATTTTGGTTTCGAGGTTTTCCGCTAATTAAAGCTGCGTGAAATTAATGATGCGTTTGTATGAATTATTAAACATAATAGAGCTCTAAAATGAGAGGTAAAGGGCAACTATATGCTTTGGGGTATGTGGGTGAAGAACCTCATTGTTGGGTCAGTGCAATAATGGTTGACGTGGACTGTGTAATGAGAAGGGTTTCAAAAGTAAAGCATGCCTGGTTTGATTAGCGAAATTTAACTGATTATTAACATTTGTTGTCTTTTTTGACCGTCAAGGAATAGGGAGGTATCCAAATTATTTTGTTTCGCTCTTTCTTTTGTGCTTTCACACTTACCTTATTTTTTATGTCTACTATAATAGGTGTATTATCTTTTAATGGTTTTGTATTTCTTCGACTTTGTCACCATTTTTGAAACATCCAATTATCATTGACAGATGTATGGAACCAATGGAAAACTCACTGTATTTGATTAAACAAGTCTACAAACTTACAAGATAAAAAGAATGAATGAATGGTCATAATGGTAACCTGTGTTTGTGTACCTATGGTAGTATTAGAAATGCATTACCATGGGTGCAATCTTCGTGAGCTTTGACACAGTACTAGGTGCAAATTTCCTAGCAAACAGAAAACAGACATTGATGCTATCTCCGTTATTATACTTGCATTTGTGATTCCTTAAACTCTCTAGGAACTTCACAGTAATCTCCGACCTCAGAAATTTAGCTGGGTGTGGACCACCCTTTGACCAATCAACCCAAGTCAAACTCCTGTTAGAATTCCCCTCCCAAAACTTGATGCTCACATACGTTGGCAAGTAATGTTCATCTGCGTAACATGAACCTTTGCAGTAGTCTTGAAAAACTGGGAAATATTTTCTGTCAGATACTACTTCTAGTGCAAGCTCTCTGTCCATTTCAAACCATTGGGACCCTTTTCTCCATTGGTTGAGGGAGATGTCGGGCAACATCTGGATATTATATCGGCCTCGCCCAACCGAACTTGGATCATCAAAAGCCATGACATAGTTTTCGGTAGAGTTCATCAAGTAAGTGTAGATGGTTGAGAAATTGAAGAGTGGTATGCATGATTCTGACAGCAGTACAAAGCGTTGGTTTGAGATATCAAGAAGTGCATTGGCCAGCAAGCGACGTTCAGCTTCAATCATGTTCACATTGCCCCATTCCACTTCCTGCATTATGATAATAGCAGATAATGAGATAATGAAAGAACCAATGTTTCTTTCTAAATTGAAGCAAATTATCGGTATTGGAACTAGATAATGGAAATAAAATTAAAACCTGTAGTACCCTATCATGTGAGGACTAAGATTCGTTTTACTTTATTTTTATACACAAGAAATTATGGCTGTAAAAAAGGATCCACACAAAATATGAGTACTACTTTCTGATAAGACAAATGAATCAATTTGTAAAGACTTGACATGGTGTACAATTTACACTAAAAGGTAGTAGATATCATTGTCCTTTTATCAATTGGGGTTTGCTAATTTAGAAATGTTTCCCTAAACCAGTAGCAGCTAGCTGTAACCAGTTTTCTTCTGTTCTATTTTCTTCTCCACATTTCCCTCTATTGGTTTTTTTAATTGTTCTTACCATTAAACAATTGCATAGCTAGCTACAAGTATAAGAATATAACAAGACACCTGCAACAGAGAATACAAATACAGTCATAGGGTATGAACTTTTTTTTTTGGTAACAAAAATTTGCATATTGTATGATGCATTCCAATTAGGTAGCTATAGGTTCTCAGTAGATGATATATTTGTCGTTGACTACGTTAATGATCCCACCCACACAAAGAATAGTCATTTCCATAATTGACAATAAACCAATAGTAAATGTAACAGGGAACTGGATAAGAAACCAACTGACCTTACTGGGAATTCTCCGACCTTCAAATACAGGACTCTCCGGTTGTGATCCATTGTAGGATGGATTGGAGTGCACGTAAATTGAGTACAAACCTTCATGCCCTTCGAAGAATTTCTCCCACAAAGGTGCCAAAAACAGAGGACCCCTTGTCAAGAACATGAAGGCAACCTTCGGAACACGGTCAAATGGGTAATCAGGGATCTTTGCTGTCATTGAAGCTCTCCATAGCAATTCCTCATCGTCCATATCATGCACGACTTGCGGAGGCTGAAGGAAATCCTTCAATCCTACATGAACACTCTCAGTTTGAATTTCAGCTCGAGTTTCTGTTTGGATTTCTGTTTGAGTTTGAATCAGTGTGTGAATTTGAGTTTGATTAGATATTTCTGGTTTTGTTGTTGGTGTTGGCAGGATTTGTGTTCGCGGAAAGGAAGAGAGTGACAACTGCGTGAATTGTAGACTAAAGTTGCAGTTTCTTAGATAGAAACTGAAGATAACCCCAATGGTTATACCAAAGCCCAGAATAACGATATAGGCGAGGAACCGAACAAAGTGAAATTGAGCATTGAAAAACTTGGAAACAGAGTTTAAGGGGTATTGATTATTTTGGCCCTTCATTCTCCAGGGGACAAAAACACCAAATTCCTTGATGACTCTGCTATATGGGTATATACGATGGGTGCCAAAGTTAAAATCTTGTAAAGAAGAAGCAATAAGAAATACGTTACTTGATGAAACACTCAACTCAACTGTATCAGCAACGAACTAATCTTCTGATTAAAATATCTCGATAAAAGATCAAATGAAAGTGTTTTCTATATATAAGGTTTACCTAGTTTGAGACTTAAAAATCGATGGAAGCTTAAAGAAAGAAAATAAAAAGGGGTGAAAGAGAAAGAAAGCCCTGGAAGTGGAGAGAGATCAAGAAAGGCAGAAGAAAAGCTATCCCTTTGCTCAATTTATGGCACAAACAGACCCTTCAAAAACAGGAGTCGATGGCTTGGAATAGGTGACTTTTTCTGCTATGTTGTCCTCGATGGTCACTTATGATGAGTATATTCCTTTATTTTTTATGCTCTCCTGGAATAGTAACAGCTTTGAATAAAAGCTGAAGTTGAAAAATCCAGAAACAGTTATGGCGGGTTTAGGAAACCCGTCGAAGATTAATTATATACAAATTCGTTACAAGAAACCAATAAATATATTACATGTGGGTGATTGGAAGTAGGAAATCATTAAATAACGCGTTGAAGTTTACAAGGAAAATGCAGATTCTGTTGTCGTTAACTGGTGCCGCCTGTTGCTGGTACAGTGTGCAATGCTGAAACGACAAAGACGTTTTCTTTCTCTCAAAACGTATGTTACGACGAAGACCTGGTTAGGGTTATGTAGCCGCCAACTACATATTTTTCAACACCTCCTTTTCTTACGTGGTTGGTCACTGAAGTTTCGACCATTCCATTTCTGTGGAACTTTTCGTAAAACAAATAAAAAAGTGTTTTATATACAGAAGAGAGGTCTCGTGGAAGATGGGAGCATCTTGAATAATTTCTCCACAAAACTAAAATTCAATCCAATAATCAAAAACGATATGCTGAGAATAATGCAAGAAATGAGCATTAATAGAATTGTAGTTATATTAGACGCGTGTGAATTTGTGTTTTTGAAAAAAATTGTTGTCAAATAAAATTTGATGACTCTTGTATATCGGTACTTGTTCATAATAGTGTTGTTAGGGTAGAGTTGTTAAGCGGTGTGGTTTTTCCAAAGGGTATGAAAGTCTAGTTTCTGAAAAGGTTATAAGAAAAGTCAATGTGGGTGGCAATGCTAATAATAGAATGAGACAACGCATGTCGTGCATAGATAAGTTGAACCGTGTAAAATGGGTAGAGGAGAAGACCTTACTTTTTGAACCTATGAAAGAGAGGTGGGTGAGATTGTAACTCTGTTTTCAGTTGAAAAAAAAAAGGAAAATAAAACAAAGTGTACAAAAATAAAAATAAAATAAAAGATAAATACATTGAAAATTATAATTACTCATTTAGAGAAAAAAAATACGATAGAAAAAATGCAAAAAAATGTTATTTTAAAAAAATTAATTGTCAACTATAAAGTTTTCATTTACAAATTTTTAAGTTATATTTGTTTGTATTCCGATACATCTAACAAGTCAATAAGTCTTACATCTCTTAGAAGTCAAGGTCCAACACAGTTTAAATATTTTTATCTCCCTCCATCTTTTAAGACGTCTTTTAAAGATAAATTCATGACAGAACTCCTTTTATACAAATGATGACTGAACTCTATGTTCTAAAGCAGACATCTAAAGTGGATATCTCATATTATATATAAATATTTTTTATAAGGTGAATTTATATAAGTTTAAGCTAATTAAATAATACTTTTATTGTGATAAGAAATTACGTTTCATCACTTTTAAGACTTTTTCTTTTTTTTTTTTGTAAATTTTGCTCAAATGACAAGATGTTATAAGAACCACACTTTTAGAATCTTTCATTAATATTTTTAGTTTTAAAGGGCCTATGATATGAAAATTTTGTATAGTATAATTTGGTCATTCATTTAATTAATGTTAAAATTTCTAACATTCTCTCCCATGATAAGAATATGGGAACCTGAGAATAAAGAGTAATATAATAGCATATAGCACCATAGTTCAAACTCTATTCTCATCTTAGGAAACTAGACTTTAATTAAGCCTAATTTAACATCTAATACCAATTTGATAACATCAAATTTACGCCTATATCGTATATAGTAGTACTTTTAAATAATACGTAATCTTTAATAATCATCTAATAATTTTCTTGTGAGAGATAATTTTTCACGTGAAGATAAATATGAGAGAGTTTGTTAATGTCAAAACATCTTAAGAAGAGAAATTGTCAAGTGTGAATTGTATACTAGTTTCTTCCAAATAAAATAAAAGTTGACATTTATATATTTTTAAACATATTATTATCCATAAGAGTTTAATAACTAGTTGAAATAACCACAACCATATGTCAACTGATTTATGCGAAATTATTCAGTTCAACTAGGACAAGTTATGTTTAAAAATTATATGTATTAATATATATATATATATATATATATATTATATATATATATATATATTTATATAAAAATAAATTAAAAAAAA
>Ga0214543_1006609_pt1 | contig 20519 bp, 15 predicted proteins | sample CNSS2metaG_FD_160094 | JGI IMG/M metagenome (GOLD analysis project Ga0214543, IMG submission 160094) | Root nodule microbial communities from cowpea collected in UCLA plant growth center, Los Angeles, California, USA - CNSS2 | ecosystem: Host-associated > Plants > Roots > Nodule | place: USA...
AAAAAAATATATAATAAAATAAATAAAAAAAAAAAAAAAATATATATATATATATATATATATATATATATATATATATATATATATATATATATATATATATATATATATAATAGTCATCTTAAAGATACATACCATCAGGAAGAGTGTCTCGCATTCATTCTTCATCTTTAATGTCAATTAGAATTACTAAACTCAGTTTTGCCATTTTCTCTTTTTGAAGTTTCACCAAAGCACTTCGTGTTCCTGTTCAGTGTAGACATAGTCATTGTATAAAATTAAAACCTAGATTTTAATTACCCACAGTTAAGATGCAGAAACAATCTGAAGTAGTGAAGAAAAACAAAGATGGTAAGAAGAAAATGAGATTGAGGACTCAAAAAGAAGATATACCCAGAAAGGAGAAAAAGGTACCAACCTGACACTAAGTGGATCGATTGGAGAATGCAGTGTTCATACCCGTCAAGGCCCAACACTCGTGAGTGGGTGAAGAAGGCATTGGCCAATAACAAATATGAAAGAGGAGAGAAAAAAAAAACATAGATTTACAAAAAAAAAACAATAATTTTGAAAAACATTTCAAACACCAGTCATCGGAAACACCAAACACTCTAACATTTAGATCTTACATAAAAAATACATGAACATAGATACAAAGGATTTGAAGCCCTAATTATAAAAAGGACAATGATACTTTAATCCACTTTTTTTGACTCACTTTTAACCCACCACTTCAATCACCTTTAGATCATTACATCACTTGAAAGAATCAAAATAATTTATCTAATGGTGATCGAAGGAATGGATTAAAAAAGGTGGGTTAAACAATCTTTATCCTTGTAAAAAGCACAAACTTCAACGCCTTGAACAAAAACTTGGAATCATGATTGAACAAAACATTCACGCCTTAAACACCTTCATAACGTCAGTCATTGAAAAAATAGTACAGATTGAGTGAATCAGGTACAAACACGTTTCAAAAAAGGCTTTGCAAGCAGTACAAATTGAATGAGTAAGAAAGATGTAGGCTTTGAGAACCTAAAAGAGAGAGACAGAGTTAGAGGCGTAGGTGATGAAGGATATAGATCTTACCATCTGTGAATTTTTAAAAACCAAAAATTTGCAAATCCTGTGCAGCGAGATGATTCATGTACAGATATTTGAAAATAGGGTTCTCATTTCATGAAAAATATATTAGCGCATCAGAGGTACCAAACCATTTAAAAGGGCATTGTATCTTGATTTGGGAAAACATTGAGGGCGGAGAAGGTGGAGGTTAAATATTTGAGGCATATTGTAGTCTATTCCCATTTTGTTCGTTTCTCTAAATTTCTGATCATTCCATAATGGCCTATTGGTTTTGTCCAGAACATCTCCAAAACTGTGAACAGCCCTCAGGAATCTGATCATTCCATAGGAGGGAATTTTGGGATTTTCTTACAACCTTTTAGAACTGTGTATTAAGAAGTCAAAGAGTGGGAAAATGTAGAAGTTTTTGGTAGCCAACCTTTGGTAACCTCACTTGTTCAAGACTAGGAGTTAAGGGTACAACCAAATGAAGTTGTAAGGGTGAGAAGGACAAGTTAAGAGGACAAAACAGATATTTGAATGTTTATGCGAGTGTTTTACCACCATAGAGAACCATTTTCCTAATTTTCTTCTTGATAAAAAATGTGAAACTGTTGGGAGGGACTCAAGGAGAATTCCATTACCCAACTGTATAGTAAAGAGAAGAAAAGGACTACAGAGACTTGAAGACACCTTCTTCATATTTTCTTTTTATTCAATTTTCTTCTTTGATTCTTTGTGCTAGCTGCTGAATCAGTGAGGAAAGAGAGGATCTCATGTTATACAGATCTTGTACTACTACTGATCATACCATATCAAAATCAGTAAGTCTTTAGGGATTTGCAGTAGTAAATCAATATAACAGTACCTTGTTTTACAGTATCAAATCACATTCAGATGGACTTTAGTTGCATTACAGTTTTATCTTAAACTGTTCATAAAATGATGCGTTGCCATTTACCATCAAAATCTGATTTATTATGCAGGCAACAATTTGCAATTATTGTCTATCAATTGGTCGCTGCCACATTGTCGTTGTGTATTGAAAAACGGATAAAACAATACTTCAGAAGATAAGGCAACACACAGTAGATGGGTTTCTGTCCACCTTAAGTGATAACTGAAAGAAACATGGAAATGTTCTGAATGCAGAATCAGGAGAATTACAATCTAAAGGGAAAGAAAGGGTTTCTTGTCTTTTTCGTAATTTTACACCAAAACTTGGATTCTCTCTTATGCCAAACATCATGAAAAAGGATTGTCAAACTAAGACAAGTACAACATAGCATACAACTCCAGTTCATGAATCGACAAACCATCAATCCCAAGTCAGAAAATAAAGATACATAATTTAAATAAAGGGATGCAAAAAAGAGCGGAAAAACTAGAATATCATCACAGATTCAGAACTTCTTGAGAAAAAATTAGACACGTTCAGAGAAACTTGGACAAGGCAGTATGAACCATGGAGCCATATCTAGAAAATAGTGATTGGCACAAACAAGTGGTTGCTGCCTTCTTCCCCATTCATCACAAAATAAGTCATGCAGACTAAGAAAGTGAAGAATGGAACATTGAATGATGGTAAGTGCAAAATAAGTCAAATGATCGGGGTGGATTTTTAAGCTTTGTGGGAATCTAAATGAATAGAGTAGGGAGGCCAGAGAACATGCAGTTAAGAATATACATGGAAATTGGATTAGTGAACCACCATCAAGTCCTTGACTCAATTAATATACCTGAGATCAGTTGGTGTAAAGGCAGAGACAAGAACTTTTGGGATATGAGCGATTTTCGACCATTCTACACCATTTCCTCTAGCACATCTTTTTTCTAGCAGTGAGCAATTATATATGCAGAGTCGTTGTAAAGACACAAGGTCCCGAATTCCATCAGGCAGTGATTTCAAACCATTGCAATTACTGATTTCAAGACTCAAGAGTGATGACAGATTCCCTATCCAGTCTGGTAAACTTTTGCCACAATATCCATCTATTACTAGTCTTTTTATTGAATGATGTGGCTGCAGGCCTTGCATTATCTTTTCATCTTTCTTCAGCAATGGCTCATCTATATAGATCTTTTCATTTTCCATCTTTAGCCTCTCCTCAATAGGATCCCTCCACAATGAATTCACACCGAGCCGCCACCGTAATTCCAATTCTTGAAGATGTTGCTTCTCCAGTAATATGTTTGCAGACTCAACCACTGCAGCATTTTCTCGCAGAGAATCCAACCATTTAATTACTAATTTCCCTCTAAGGTTGTTTAGCCCACTCAATTCACTTATATCAACGTTTTTACTTTTAGAGTCCAATAAAAAATGTGTCAGTGTTTGAAGATTGGTCAATTGTCCCAACCCACATGGCATACATGTCAATTTCCCACAATCATTCAATTCAAGATGCCTAAGACTTCTGCTGATATCTGAGGGTAATTCTTTAAGTTCGCCACATCGAGAAAGTTTTAAAGTCTGCAAGTTATGTAGGCTAGTAACATCTAGTGGAAGACTTACCAGAAACTTATTCATTGAAAGATCAAGATATCTCAATTGCTTCAACTCTCGAATACTATTTGGAATTGTTATCAAATGCAACCCAGAGAGTGTTAACACCCGTAGGCACTTCATGCTTAAGAGAAAAGGAAAATGAAGACTTGGCGGAGGACCGAAATTTTGACTTCCATAAAGTGGCTCTCCAATAAAAATAAATGTCCTTAACTTGTTGGAAAATGATGATGTTTTCTCTAAAAAATGTAATGAAGTACAAGAAGACAAATAACGTGTTCTGTTTCGAATGTCCTCTTTTTTTCCTTCAACAAAGGCGTATTCTTTTCCAACCACTAGTTGTGCGAGATCATGTACCAGGTCATGCATTTTACAAGTAAGAATGTCACCAAAATCATCTAAAGTCACATCTTGGAAAAGTGACATTGACAGCAAATTCATGAAGTACTCATGACCAACATCTTCTTCACATCTATTGTCACGTGATGATTGAATGAACCCCTCAGCCACCCATAACTGAATGAGTGTTTTCTTGTCAAACTTAAAATCTTTTGGAAACAATGAACAATACGCAAAACACTTTTTCAAAAATGAAGGAAGATGATCATAACTCAGTTTAAGGATTGCAAAGATTTTGTCCTTGTGTTGATCTATCTTTGAAAACTCAACTTCACTAAAATATAGCCAATCACTCCGGCCCAAGTTTCGAGAGTACAAGAGGCTGCCAATAGTTCTTATGGCCAGGGGAACCCCAGCACATTTTTGAACAATATCCCTTCCCATGGCTAACAACTCCAAATCATTTGGTTCTTTCCCCTCATCAAAAGCCACTCGAGAGAATAGCTTCCAAGATCTTTCTAAATCAAGACCTTTCAATAAAAGGGGTGGATGTGTGGCCATTATTTTCGCCACGGTCCTACTACGTGTTGTTACAATTATGGCACTCCCCTTACCTCCTTCCACAACTAAGCTCTTCAATTTAAGCCACAGTTCCCTATCCTCATTCCACACGTCATCCAGCACAAGCAGAAACTTTTTTCCACGAACTTTGTTTCTGAGATCTTGCTGCAGCTGCTCAATCTCATTATTCTTATCATTCCCAATCATCTTTTCAGCTATTTTCCTCATGTCAAATTCATCTGAGACACACACCCACATTTTTTGCTCAAAATAGCACTGGACAGCATTGTCGTTAAAAACAAGTTGAGCAAGGGTAGTCTTACCTAGTCCTCCAAACCCAACTATGGCAAGTACAGACACATTGTCTATCACACTCACCTTGGTGTCTAGCAAATAACTTTTAAGAAGTTTCTTTTCCTCCTCTCTCCCAATGACATCATCTTCTCTCACAAAAGAGTAAGTTTGTCTCTGCTCCCTATATGCAATTGGAGTCTCCAAAGGACGGTCTGTCAATTGCAAAGTAATCTTGTTTTTAGCAATTGCATCTAGCCTCTTCTGGATTGCTTTCATTTGATGACCTAATTTAAAACTATAGGCAATTTGGTTTTCTTGGGAGAAGAAAATCTGTATCTTTCTCAAGATTGTGCTAGCACCTATCACTTTTCTTTTCATCGCTTGAGAGGAGATATCATTGAGCAAGTCATCTGCATCGTAAAGCACATCTTTCAGCTCCTCCAACCAATTACTGATTTGAAGGTTGTTGGTCTTTGCCTCTGCATCCAGGAGTACAGCTTTTATTGCAGATACTGTGCTCTTCATATGCTGTACATCATCTTTGAGATTCCAAATGATTCCAAACTCCTCTTGAGCAAAAGAGCTCAAGTTTTGTAAGACTATCTGAGCAATTACTTCCATCCTTTGCCAAATGAAGTTTGGTACAAGCATTATAAGAACAATATTAGGAATCAAACAATTTCACATCAGTAACAACAATATTAGATTTCAAATAATTTCACAACCACAACAACAGCAAATGAATCCTTTAAACAATAAAGTGTGGCCGCCGGCTACATGGGTAACAGCCACCATAATGTTCAGTTATCTACAATTTGTGTTGATCTGTTATGAAAATCATATTTGTGGACAAATTGACCTTAGAAATCAAACAGTTTTTGTTGCATATAACATGAAAGGAGCATACGAAATTCCAATTATGATCTGCGATAATAAAAAAAAAAAAAACGAGTACTACTAATGTTTTCAATCAAACCATATTTATTAGCTGAAATAAAGTAAAATTGATGGGTGTGTATATATATTGGAATTTAGTGAGAAAATTTCAGAATCATGATATTAGTTCCATGCTTTACAATGAAATTCAGTGGTGCTATCTACGATAGAACATCTTAGTGGTTCAATACCCAAGAGAGTTGAAATTAGAGAGAGAGGGAGAGAGAGCTGACCTGCTTTGGAAAAAAGAGTGTAAATGCGTGGAAGATGAAGAGATTAGATGAGCCACCTATATAAAGGAAATAAAAAGAAAAAATATTTTATTTTTTACATTTTTTTATGTAATTTTTTACACCTTAAATTTTTTACACTTGTAAAAATTAAAATAATTTAAATATTTAGATATAATGATTTGATGTATAAATTTAAAACAATTATTTCAACCTGTATATATAAGTTATAATTAAACTTAGTTACTAATTTAGTCTCAGATTAGAAATAATCAAATTTGATCGGTTTAAAGAATTGTGGTACTAAATTGAACCAAAAATTTAAATAGAGGACTAAACTGAAAAACAACTATTATCACTGTCACGTGACAACCCACGTGTCATGATTGTAAGTTGTCACGTGGCACGACGATAAACTGACACGTGACAAGTTATAATTGTTTGAAAAAAAATTAAAAATTAAAAATTTCACAGCTTGACACGTGTCTTGTACGAACATGTTGTTAACTCTAATTTAACGGAAATAACCAAATTAAATCCTTTTAGATAATTGGGATATTAAATTGAAAAAAAAATGGAATCAAATTGAAGTTAAAAAAAATTGAGATATCAAATTAGTAATTATACTTTTTTTTATTATTTGAATGGACACATCTATCTCAAAATAAATTTTAATTAAGGATGGTTTAAACTAACAAGTAATCTGTGCATATATTTAAAGGAATAAATATTTTAATAAAAATATGTAATTAGTTAAAATTTAAATATAAATATTATCATATTGTTTTATTATATACTGTGGGGTTTTTTTTTATCGATGAACTTTATAAATATTTTGTTAATTTTGAAACAATGTAATGTTTTAAAATCTAAATATCAACTCAGCATTATTAAATTTAAATACATAATATATGTTCAATATTTTACATATCATATTTCATTATACACGATTGTATCAACCGAAGAGTATTTCATTATACACAGTTGCATCAACCGAAGAGTATTTCACTATACACAGTTGCATCAACCGAAGAGGGCATTGACAAAAAAAAAACTGCGTCTTCTTGCACCTCCCTTCTTCCTTCATACATCCCATAAAATTCATAAACTAAAGTATAACTCATTAAAATTATAATAAATAGCTAGAAATTGTTAACTAATTAAGGATAGTGAAGGTTTATGATTCTCACATGATAAAACATAGTAAAACACTAACATTGATTAATGGGAGATCCTGTAAATATGTGTTTTTCAATTTGTATTTTGTGTGCTCTTCAACCACCTTTCTCAATCTATCTTTTTACCTTTATTTTCTTTTCTCATACGTTCTTGATGGGTTACTATGAAAAGAATCTTATGGCCTGAGACAGAACCCAATCCCTTTTATAAACCAACCTCCATTAAGTTGGTTTTTATTTTATCTTTATTTTATTTTATTATCACTTCCCATAATAATAACCAATAGGTCTTTAAATTTTATTAAATCACAATTTGGCTCATCATAATATTTCAAATGACTCACTAATAGAATTAATTCGTCAATTAATTCTAACATTCTCCCACTTGACTTATATGATGTCATAATATTATGTGATTTAATACATAAACATAATGCGCATTAAAAAACCTTGCATAAATTGGTTCCATCATTATTCATAATTAAAGATACATAAATAATAAGAGTCATGGTCACACATCATTTGGTCGACATCAGGGGCAGATCATTCATAGTGCAGGGAGGGGCCATGGTCCCCCCAATATTTTTGAATTTTGTTTTTTAAAAATTATATGTATGTTTTTGAAATTTTTTGAAATTATATTTATATTTTTGAAATTATTTTAAATTCTATATATCTTTTAAATTTTAAATTTTTTTAAAATTATATGTAGTATATTTTAGAAATTAATGGAAATTAAATTGTGACTTTTTATTTTTTTTATAAAACACAACCTTTAATCTTAACAAAGTTGGTCATCTAGCTTTTTTTAGTCTTAATTTGGTTCCGATTTTTGAAAAGGTTGATGCAATTTGGTTATTTTCATTAAATTTTTTGAAACGAATCAAAAGATTTTTCATACACTTGGATCATATTAATTGCACCAACAAAACAAAACATCTTTATTAATCGTTTCAATTTTCAACAAATTGAGACTAAAAAAGCATTAGACAACCAACTAGATATTTCTGGACAAATAAAGAAACAAAAAAATCATTAAACCAAATATTTATTAAGATATTTTTTATTTCTTTCTCGTTGTCTTTCTAAGTTTTCACAAATTGTATTCATCTCTTATTCTTATATGTTTTCTTTTTTGTTTTTGAAGAAAAAAAAATTAGACACACTCATTTTTTTTCTGATTTCTCATTTGTTTTTTTTTTCTTGAAAAAAAAAGGTAATTCTCTATCGTCTTACCTGATAATAAATATTAGTTTAAGAGTTATTAACATGATTTTTTTATCTTACAAGCCTTTTGCAAATTCATTTTTTATGAATATATAAGATAAAATTTGTATTCTAATATTATTTTGAAAAATAAATATTTATATAGATGGAAAATTAAATAATAGATTTATTTATTTTTAAATGATTAAAGGGAAGCTATTCGTGAAGATAAAAACAGATACATTCCACTTCTTCATATATTAAAATATTATACTAATAATCTAATCTAATGATCCAATTGTTTAGTTTAAAGAATTATTTTTTGAAACATTACACTAATAATCTAATTTAATGATAAAAAAATTATATTATTTAGGCCCCTCCAAAATTTTTGGTCAAAATCTGCCACTGGTCGACATGATCTCTTCCATGTACTACTATATCATCCCTTTCTCCTTAATATGACCTTAAAACGAGAAGTCCATAATGGGTTCAAATGTAATGTCATTTTTACAAAGCAATAACATAACATAATTTGTTTTCTTCATCATAATTTGCATGCATAAACATAAAGAAGAAAACACAGATTTCAGAAACTTATACATTAGGGAGCTCAGAGTGTCACATAAACATTAATAACATTAATAATCAACATTTAACATTCACTAGTAGACATAATGTCCATATTCTTTACATGACCAGCATACAATTTAGGCCATAACTATTTTGTTAAAGGGTCAGCAATAATAAGATTTGTGCTAATATGTTTTATTGACACTCTATGTTTTTGAACCTCTTCTTTAACGGCAAAATATTTCAATTCCATATGCTTAGCACCTTTCGAATACTTGTCATTTTTAGAAAAGAAGACTATTCCGAAATTATCACAATAAATTTTCAGCGGCTTGGAAATACTGTCGATTACTCCAAGTCCTGAAATAAAGTTTCGCAACCAATTAGCCTGAACTGTGGCCTCAAAGCATGCCACAAATTCAGCTTCCAGGGTGGATGCAGCAATGACAGACTACTTCGCACTTTTCCATGAAATCGCTCCTCCGGCCAATAGATACACATAACCAAATGTAGACTTTCTTGTATCCACAAAGCCAGCAAAGTTTGAATCTGTATAACCTATCACCTCAAGGTGATCATATTTTGTATAAGTAAGCATGTGATTCTTTGTTCCTTGTAGGTATCTTAAAACTTTCTTTGCAGCTTTTCAATGCTCCAGTCCTGGATTACATTGATATCTACCAAGTATATCAACTGCAAAGCTAATATCTGGCCTCGTACAAGTTTAAGCATACATTAAACTCCCAACAACAGATGCATAAGGGATATTTTCCATTTGTTTCCGTTCCAAATCATTCTTTGGACATTGCATGAGACTAAACTTGTCTCCTTTCTGTATTAGAACGGGAGATGCTGAACATTTATCGATTCTGAATCTCTCTAAAACTTTATTAATATATGCATTTTGAGACAAACCTAACAGTCCATGTGATCTATCACGAAATATTTCTATTCCTATCACATAGTATGCCTCACCCATATCTTTCATTTCAAAGTTATTAGAGAGAAACCTCTTAGTCTCACTTAGTAGACCAAGATCATTAGTCGCAAGCAAGATATCATCAACATACAGAATCAGAAATATAAACTTACTCCCACTGGCCTTCAGATATATACACCGATAAACATTGTTTTCCTTAAATCCAAAGGACACAATAGTATCATTGAACTTAAGATACCATTGCCGAGAAACTTGCTTAAGTCCATATATCGATCTCTTAAGTTTACACACCATGTGCTCCTTTCCTTCTTCATCGAACCCCACCGGTTGGTCTATATAGACATCCTCTTCTAAATCCCCATTCAAAAAAGCAGTTTTAACATCCATTTGATGCAACTCAAGATCATAATGAGCTACTAATGCCATGATAATTCTAAAAGAATCTTTCTTAGAAACAGGCGAAAATGTTTCCTTATAGTCAATGCCATCTTTCTGACTAAAACCTTTGGCAACAAGTCGGGCCTTGTAACGTTCAATATTGCCTTGAGAGTCACGCTTAGTCTTAAAGACCCATTTACACCCAACTCTCTTGCATCTTCCTGGCAATTCCACAAGGTCACGTACGTCATTATGTGTCATTGATTTAAGCTCATCTTTCATGGCATCTAACCACTTATCAGAATTATCACCATTAATGGCTTCTGAAAAAGAAATTGGATCATTATCAATACTTAAGCCATTTTCTGACTCTTGTAAATAAACCACATAGTCATTCGAAATAGCAGACTTTCTATCTCTGTGAGATCTTCTTAATACTATTTCTTGTGGTTATTATACTATTGGTTCATTGTTAACCTCGTGATCATTAATTTGTTATTCTTCTTGATTGTTGTGAGTTTCTACAACATGTGGAATAACAACTCTTGATAAAGAAGTACTAGCTATAGGAAATTTAATCTAACTTCCTTAATCTCCACATTTCGTGAAGTTTCACTCCCACTGGTTTCACCATTCTCAATGAACCGAGCATTTCTAATTTCAACGATTCTTGTACTATAGGTAGGACAGTAAAACATATACCCTTTTGATTTTTCTAGATAACCAACGAAATATCCACTGATTGTTCTTTCATCCAGTTTCTTTACTTGCAAATTATATATTCTTACTTCTGCTTGACAACCCCAAACATACAGGTGTCTCAAACTGGGTTTCCTACTCGTCCACAACTCAAAATGAGTCTTTTGAACAGCTTTACTAGGAACCTTGTTCAACAAATACATGGCAGTCTTTAAAGCATACATTCACAATGATACAGGTAAACATGAATTACTTAACATACTCCTAACCATATCCATTAAGGTTCGATTACGACTTTCTGATACATCATTTTGTTGTGGTGTGCCTGACATTGTGTATTGAGTACAAATACCACGTTTCTCAAGGAACTTAGCGAACGGACCAGGGTGTTGTCCACTTTCATCATATCTTCCATAATACTCACCACCTTTATCAAACCTTACGATTTTCATCTTTCTGTCTAATTGCCTTTCCACTTCATTTATATAAACTTCCAAGGCATTCACTGATTGAGATTTCTCATGCAATAGATAGACATGTCCATAACGCGAAAAATCATCAATAAAGGTGATGAAGTATTTCTATTTATTGAAAGAATTTACATCAAACGGACCACATAGATCAATGTGTATGATTTCAAGAAGCTGAGTGCTTCTCGTGACTCCTTTCTTTGTGTGTTTTGTTTGTTTTCCTTTAATACAATCCACACACACATTCAGATCAATAAAATCTAAATCCGGAAGGATTTCATTCTTTACTAATCTTGGCATTCTTTCTTTGGAAATATGTCTCAAACGTTTATGCCACAAGTAAGTAGATTGTTCATCCACTAAACTACGTTTAGTGACAACATTGTGATGCAAAGTCAAAAGAGTTTCAGCATATAAATTATCCAAATTCAATTTATATAGACCATCATAAAGTGTACCAGATTCGATCATAAAAGTACGCTTAAACAAACTGAAACAATCATTCCCAAACTTAAAAGAGTATCCAGCAACATCAAGCTTAGACAAAGAAATTAAATTCTTAGTGATACTAGGTACATAAAAAGTATCCATAAGGTCTAAGTGATATCTAGTGTCGAGGATTAGACGATAAGTCTCGACCGCTTCCACTAAAACCTTTTCTTTATTGCCCATGAAGACGAACTTCTCACTTGGGTTTATGGTTCGGGTTGTAAGAAATCCCTGCATCACAATAGAAACATGAGTCGTACATCCAGAATCAATCCACCACGTATTATGGGGAACTTCAGTTAAATTTGATTCAAAACATACGTAAGCGTTATGCTCACCTTTCTTTTCGAACCAAACTCTACGCTTTATGCAGTCCTTTTGGAAATGTCCAGACTTCCCGCAAAAATGACATTTATCATTTTTCTTCTGGATTTTGGTTGAGGATTCGTCAATCTTCATTGATCCTTTACCCTTTCCATGTTTCTTAGCAACTTTCTTTCCAATAGCTCATTGATTCTTCACATATTGAATAGAGTGGCTTCCTAAGTTCTTCAGTCAGGTCTCCTAGAACTAGCATACTATGTAATTCATGCACATTCCACTTGTCTTTCATGATGTTGTAGTTCATCTGGAACAGACCATACTTAGACGGTAATGAGTTTAGAAGGAACTGCACGAGAAAACCTTCATTCACTGCCATTCCTAGAGACTTAAGTCTTGCTGCAATATTTGTCATCTCGATCACATGCTCATGCATAGTACATGAACCGTCAAACTTCATGGTGGTCAACATACTCATCAGTGTCCCAACGAGAGATTTATCAGTAGTTTGGGAGCGTTCTTCCACCAATTTCATAAATTCTCTTGCGTTATCTTTTTTGGCAAGAGCTGACTTAATATGGCTTGCTATGCTCATTCTCATAAACATTAAGCTAAGTCTGCTTGAACTTTCCCAAGCTTTATCTTCATTGCTACTGGCATCCATGATAGTAACCAGCTTTTCAACTTGAAAAGCTAGATCAAGATCCAACACACCTAAGTGAAATTGGACTTGCTCACTCTAGTTAGGGAAATTCAACCCATTAAAGACGGGAACAGACGAAGCATGCGAGTGTAAAGATACCGGAACAAAGACTGTAATTAACACATGCCTAACATTAATGCTTTGAGTCATAAAACTAAACATAAAAACAAATTCAGACATAAACAATCATTCTATGCATACTAATGTTCTCCTTTGGGAGATCCAATAATACACAAACATAAACATGATGATGCTAATCATATTATAACATTATTGATAATTAAAATATGCATTAACTAGAATCACCTACTACCTTTAGGTATATAAATAAAACTAGTGACACATACAAAATTATCTACAATCATGCTCATTAATTATAAGAACAATTAATCAACCTTTGGGCGATTCTGAAATGCCTTATAATAATGAACTTCAATTAACCCATAAATCAACTATTCATAAATTAACATCCATACTAAGGGTAATTGAAATAAAACATTAATAATTTGAAATCACAAAACTTTAAAATTTTGGCCATTTTGGTAACTAACGAAATTTATCATAATTTATTTCAAATAAATAAATAAATATACATTTAATTACTATAAACCATACATAGCATTCTCATTAATTTTAATTTTAATTTATCAATAACAAACATACATATTATTGCAAATTAAAATAAAATTATTAATTATTTACATAAATAAAATAATTAAGATTAGTTTTATTGGTGACGTAAACCAATAAAAACATTACACTTTAATCTTAATAAATAAAATAGCGTAAGGAGAAAATGAATTGGAATTGGCATATTCACAGTAACGGTTTTCATACTTTCACATTAAAATAAAAAACACTTTCATACATTCACACGTAACAGTAGTGGAAAACATGAATCCAATGAATTCAATTAGGCACGTATTCCAATTAATGGCACGTTCAATCTATTTGCAGTTAAACCACACACACAATTCCAATTAATCCTATTCGTACAGGAGACATCGTGGCATCGTACTCTTTCGCATTCAACATTTGTACACTTATAATAAAAAAACTTAATACAATTCAATAAACATAAAATTGTTGATGCCTTTCAATTTGTAACTGAATCACGTAAAACAAAAAAAGACTTTCCAATTCCAAATTAAACCACGCATGATAGTTTTCACCAAAAACTAGTTTCATGCCACTGACAACGATTTTAACACGTGGTTTTCAAATCAAAAGAGAAGCGGTTCTCTTTTACATAAACGCAGCGGAAAAACATTAAAACCCCTAAATTCTATAATTAGGGTTCATTAAAATTAGGGAATCATCGTCATAAAATTGGAGAATCATAAATCCTATAATACCATGCTCTGATACCACATGTTAACTAATTAAGGATCGTTAAGGTTTATGATTCTCAAACGATAAAACATAATAGAGCACTAATCTTGATCCATGAGAGATCCTGTGAATATGCCTTCTTCCATTTGTATTATGTGTGCTCTTCAACCATCGTTTCCCAATCTATCTCTTTGCCTTTCTTTTCTTTTCCCACACGTTCTTGATGAGTTACTGTGAAAAGAACCTTATGGCCAAAGATAGAACCCCAATCCCTTTTATAAACCAACGTCCACCAAGTTGGTTTTTATTTAATCTTTATTTTATTTTATTATCACTTCCCATAATAATAACCAATAGGTTTTTAAATTTTATTAAATCACAATTGAGTTCATCATAATATTTCAAATGAGTCACTAATAGAATTAATCCGTCAATTAATTCTAACAGAAATGACCTCTTCACTTCCATTTTTTAATACATTCTAGAATACATATTTCAAAACATATTTTCAAATCCTATAATACATCCTAAAATGTGGAATTCGAAATGCATCTCACACACCTCCATTCTTTTTTCTTTCTTCTTTTGCACTCCACGAGACACACCAGGCACAACATCTTTTTTTTTTCTTCTCCATCTGATATAGATAACGCTTGTAGCAAGCAATATTTTAGGAAGGGGTCACCTTTTTGAAGCGGTTATCAATCATAGATATATAGGAATTGCTTTTATGAAGAGGATACGTGTAATTGTAATCAAACATTTTTACCTCAATTCTATTATGGCAACCCATTCTAGTTCCCTTTTTCTATACGTCTTTGTGTGAGTGCACACCTCCCATTCTTTTCTTCTCTTCTTATGTGTTCTTCTCTTCTTTTCATATCAATCTTAAAGAAAATAGTAGATCCTAACAATTCACCCAACAAATCATCTACTAAAGGAATTGGACATTCATTTTTTACTGTACCCTTATTTAATTCTTGGTAATACACGCAAAGTCTCCAAGACCTATTCTTTTTTTCGACAAGAACCATTGGACTAGCATAAGAGTTACTGTTGTCTTAAATAATGAGTGCAAATAGTTGTGTCCTGAATAATACGTGAGTGCAAATATTATTGTATTGTGTGATTCTTAGTGTTGGGAATCACATTGGATAAATATTTGGTGAATCTCGTAATTTCAATTTGAACACAACATTGTTAATTTTTTCAATGATCTCAAACGAACCAAAATATCTAAGGCTCAAATTTTGATTCTTTCTTAACACTACAAAATGTTGTTGGTATGATTGTAATTTAACCAAGGCCAAGTCGTCTACCTTTAATTGTACATCTCTTTTTTTTTATCAGCCTACAATTTCATATAATTCTGATAGTGTTGTAATTTCTCTTTTAATCCTGCTAAGAGTGTATCTTGAGCATGCAAACTTAGCTTGCAATTATGGTGGATCCTTTTCATTGTATTCATACCTAATTATGGAAGGTGGAGCATTTCCATATACCACTTGATAAGGAGACATTGCCATACTATGGTGAAAAGACGATTTGTACCAGTATTGAGTCCATGGCAGCATTTGCAACTAGTCTTTAGGGTGATTAAACACGAAACATCTTATATATAGTTCTAGAGTCTTGTTTAAATTCTCTATTTGGCCATCTGATTATGGATGATATGTTGAAGCCATAGCCAATGTAGTGCCCTAGGATTTGAATAACTATTCAAAAAATTACTAATAAAGACCCTATCACGGTCTTATATATATGACTTTGGAAAGCCATATAACTTCACTATATTTTGAATGAATGCCTTTATGACAATTTTGCTATTAAACCCTGATTTCAATGGAATAAATGAGCGAATTTAACAATCTATCAATGACCACCATAATGTTAGAGTATCTTTGAGATGCTGGTAATGACGTGATAAAGTCTATGGCAATGTCCTCCCAAATGAGGTTTGGAAAGGGAAAGGCTGCAACAATCCAATAAGCACTGATTCATTCACTTTGGCTTCTTGGCATATCATACATTCCTGCACATATCTTCTGATGTCTTCTCTTATTTTGTGCCAATAAAATTGAGCACTAATCCTAGCCATTGTTCAAGTGAGTCCAGCGTGTCCTCCTAGTTCAAAAGTATGCAATTCCTACAAGATCATTTTAATTAACTCCTTTTCCTTTGGGAACATAATTTTTCCTTTCCAAATCAGAACCTCATGCATCAAACTATAATCTCCACTCTTTCCACCATTGTTAATATAATCTTGATAGATTTTTATCAAGGATTGATCCCTTTTTTGTAGTAGAAGCCACTTTCTATAGCCATGTATTGGAGGGTTCTAACCATGCCATAAAAATGCTTCTGGATAAGGAATTAGCTGGAATATTTTCCTTTCCTTAAGTATATTGAATTGTGAAATCATAGTCGATAAATTTGGGCAACCACTATTTTTGTTTAAGGGTTTGCAACTTTTGTTCCGGTAGTTGTTTCAAACTCTTCTAATTTGTCCTAATAATAAACTTGTGGCCCAACAAATAATGTCAAAATTTGGATAGTGCTTATGTGATGGCATAAAACCCTCTTGCATAAGATGGTTGTTTATGCATTCTTGTTGACAACTTCTTTGAAAAATACGCAATGGGATGTTTTCCTTAACTTAATATTGCCCCAATGCCTACTCCTAAAGATTTGTTTCTAAGACAAAAGAGTCATCACAATTTGAAATGGCTAAGACAGGCGCGATTGTGAGAGCAATTTTTAAATCGTTAAAAGCTTTTGTTGTTGTTGGAGACCATTTAAAAGAGTCCTTATTAAAAAGATTTTTTAGTGGTGCCACCAGTTGTGCATACCCCTTAACAAAATGCCTATAATACTCTGTTAAGCCTAAAAAGTCTCTTAATTGTTTTAGTGTTGTAGGCAGCCTCCACTAGGTACTACTTCCAATTTTGTACGTCTATAGCCACACCATTACTCGATAATGTGTGGCCTAGATAACCAATTTGTTGCACTCCAAAAGTACACTTAGATAATTTTGCAAACAAGTGATTTTACTGTAAAACTTTTAACACCATCTCCATATGCTGCAGATGATCCTTCCAATTCTTATTATAAACTAATATATCATTAAAAAAGACTAACACAAACCTTCTCAACAAGCCCTTGAATATTTGATTCATTAAGCATTGAATGGTTACAAGTGCATTGGATAACCCAAATGGCATCACCAGTTATTCATATAACCATTGATGGGTTCTAAAAGCGGTTTTGTGTCGATCATCAAGATTTAACAAAGTTTGATGATAAGTTGACCTCAAATCCAACTTTGAAAAGAAACACGCTCCATACAATTCATCATTTAATTCATCAACAATAGGAATTGGAAAGTTATTTTGAATAGTAATAGCATTGAGAGCTTTATAATCGTTGCATACGATCCATGTCCCATCTTTCTTCTGGACCAAGATAATTGGAGAAGATAATGAACTCTTACTCTACTGAATTATGCCTTCCATCAACATTCCTTACACTAATTTTTCAATTTCTTCTTTCTAGTTGTGTGGGTAGTAGTGTGGCCTTACTTTAATATGATTTGATCCTTCCAATAAGGGAATTGAATGCACCATAGATTTGGATGGGGAAAGTCCATTAGAAGTGCTTAAAATTGTATTGTAAGTATGTAATAGGAGTGCTAGTTTTGGCTTTATTGTATTAGGTAATTCCAACAGTGCAATAGGAGTGTCACTTTGCATAATTTCCATGTTATAGATTTGAGCAATAGCATCAATATGCATCATTTGTTTGAGTTGATGTAATTGATTTGTGTGAAGTAACCTGTCTTTCTCCCCTTGTAATGTAGTTAAGTGTCCATCATATAAAAATTTAAGTTGTAAGGACTCATAATCCACCAGATGAATGCCAATTGTCTCAAGCTAACTTGCTTCTAATATTAAGTTTGCACCTGATATAGGCAAAAGAAAAGACAGGCATGTAAACACATTGCGTTGTGCCTGCAAAGTTAGTTATTGAATCAAGCCCTTCGGATCCATGTAATTATCATTGCCCACCATAACTTTAAACGAGATGGCCTTTTCAATTGGGAGTTTTAAAATTTTAGCCACTCTTGGCTGTAAGAAATTATTTGAGTTGCCTCTATCTATCAATACTCTTATTGGCATAGTTGTCGCATGAGCCATGAGTGTAATGGTACCCACCCCTAAGCCTCCTTTAAGAGTATTAAAAGATAAATGATGATCGTCATTCACTGCCAGCTTTGGTTCTTCTTGTTTTTTAGCATTACTATCCATAGAAAAAGAATCATCTTCCTCCAATTGCAAGACAAATACTTGTTTGTTAGGGCACTTGTGATTAAATGAAAACTTCTCATAACAAAAATAACACATGCCTTTGTCTTTGTGCAGTTGCATTTTTCTTGGGCTTATCCTCTTAATATTAGAATTCTTCAATGGTGGTCCTGGAGGATTAGGTAATAATGGTGGTAATGTAGCTTTTGCATTTGTCATTTTAGGATTGTTTCTAGGTTTCGTCGTGCTGGAAGAACCGATAAAAGAAGAATTGCTAAATTTCATAGGATGTGTAACTTGAACTTTCTGATTTGGCATATACTTTTCCTCATACAACTTAACTAATGCCATTGCATGTAGAAAATTCGGTGAGAAAAAGGAATTACATCATGCTTAATATCCCCATTCAAACCACTGATAAAACAATTTAGCATAACTTCATTCAATCCTTTAGTCTTATTTGCAAGATAATAATCAGATATTGAGCCATCTTGTTGTAGTTTAAACAATTTGACCATCGAACATCGAAGGGAGACGATCTAAATTGAGATTTTAATGTTTTGGTGAGAGTTGTCCATGTTGTTACCGCTTTCATCTTCCGCAACATCTAAAACCAACTTGTTCTTCCAAAAACAAAAATGCGGTCGCAAGTGCAATGATGCAGCAAAAATGTGCATAGGTGGTCGACAACGGTTCATGCAAACCTTAAAGCTAAGGACAAAGTGAAGGTTTCAAAGAAGAATAGGGTAAAGTTATAATTCAAAGGGTATTTTGGGCTTTTCACCTAATGAAGTAGAGATAATAATTATGGGGTGTATGAAGTAAAATACGAAAATGTATCATTTAAGAACTGAAACCAAAATGATGGGTGCTTCCTCCACCCTTATAGACCAGGCTAAAAGACATTGTTGTCTTTATTTTCTATCTTCCATCCTTTTCCCCCTTCATGTGCATCCCTTCCCTTCTTCTTCTTCCATTACTCATCACCCACAGTCGATGTTGACCTTCACATGTATCTCCCAAGCCTTTGCCACCTCCGCTATCATCACCATCGTTCAAAGCAAATTTGAAATTCACGATTATGGCTTGCTTGATCTGATTCATAACGTGCAAAGATAATTCTTGAAGTTCATAATGGTGACTTGTTTGATCAGGTCGTCCATGAAGGGCTATGTCTTGCCCTTATCGCGCTCTTCTTCCTTCCCATCTCCATTATCACCTCTGACCATGTTGTCATTGTGTGTGTCATTCCTGCACGTCCTCAAGTGTCCCAAATTGTACATTTTTTATTTTGTATTCCAAAATGTACATTCTAGAATACAATCTTTTATGTATTTCAAGTTGTCTATTCTTGAATACACAATCTAAAATATAAAATTTGTATTTTGTGTTATGCATTTTAGAATACACAATAAAAAATGACTTTCATATTGTACGATCCATAATGAAATTTTTTTGTATTCTGGATTGTTTATTCTAAAACATCTTTGAAATGTATATTCCAAAACTCAAAATAAGAAGAGAGTAAATTGAAACTTTAAAATGTATTGAAGTATAGGAACAAGTTATAAAGATACAGAAAGAAGTTCCCCAAGATGACACATGAGGTGTGTTTGGATTAGGGAGAAGATTTAAGAGAATGAGTGGATAAATTTGAGGGGATATAGATGTGATTGTAGTGATGTTTGTTTTAAGGGATAAATGAAAGAATTTGATGAAAAAATTGTGCTTTATTTCAAGAAGTTTAACAAGAAAAATACTCAATTGCATCAATTTTTAAAAAATTAAGACTAAATTGAAACAAAAAAAATTAGGGGACCAACTTAACATTTTTGAACGAAAAAAAGATTCAAAAGAGTAATTCAACCAAAATTTCACACAAACACACACACACACACATACACACACACACACACATACGTATGCACCCACCCACCCACCCAAATGCACGCATACACACACCCACCCGCACCCACCCACCCACCCACTCGCACA
>Ga0214543_1006612_pt1 | contig 20517 bp, 10 predicted proteins | sample CNSS2metaG_FD_160094 | JGI IMG/M metagenome (GOLD analysis project Ga0214543, IMG submission 160094) | Root nodule microbial communities from cowpea collected in UCLA plant growth center, Los Angeles, California, USA - CNSS2 | ecosystem: Host-associated > Plants > Roots > Nodule | place: USA...
TTTGCCAGGAAGACTTTCGATACAGGGACCTTACTGCACTCGTCTGAACCGATTTTAACCATCGGCTCTGATACCACTTGTTAGGTTTACAGAGGGGGTTTCACTGGGGAGATACAACACACCAATGAGACCTGAGCCCAACCACATAAGACATTGACACCACTCTCAACCCAAAACCTTAAGGCAATGGGTTTATGGGTCTTTATTCTTATATAGTGCTCTACTTTCTCATTTCTGGTCAATGTGGGACTTAGACTCACACTTGAATTCCTAACATTATGATGATCCTATATATGTCAAGACAAACTCGAATCATGATGGAACCACGATATTGACTTAATATTATTATTGTCATCATTAGCCCATTAATTAATCAATTAGTAACAAAATAAGACTTTCATGTTCCATTTTAACTCAAACCAGAGCTGACTTTATTTGAATATACTACCGTTTATATCCATCGTTGGACCTTCTTAAACACTCGAGTTTATTACCAAAGTGGAAATTGCAGGTTTTAATATTTAAATATTTACCATCAAATGATTTTTTTATCTAATGAGCTCCAAATTATTGACCATGAAACTTTAATCTTTTGCAAGAGCTACACACTAAAATTAAACATGTAGGGCATTGCAATGTTAGCGTAATGCTAGGTTTTTGCATTGGTAATGCGTAACTATACAAGCCAGACATGCATGGTAGAGATGTTTCTCCTTCTCTTATTAGAAAGGGTGATTAAGACACTAATGCTGCATTAGACAAACACAAACCCTAGTGTGTGCCCTGTGGTTATATGCTCCTTCCTCTTTTCTCACGTTATGATTCTAATAATTCCTTCATTTTCATTCAAGACGTTGTCCTAAATTAATGCACCAACGTTTGCAAAATGAGAAACGAGTAAATAGTAGAACTAAAAGGGTGTATGATGAATAGTATTAAAAATTCAAGTTTGAATCTATATCAGGTACTGACTAGATATAAAAAAGTTGAATGCGGATAAAAACTCATAAAATTATTAGTATAAGACATCTTATTGTATTGGAGATCCTATACTAATTAAAGATGAAATAGATCTACAATATACGTTAGAAGTCTCACGTTGACTAGAGATAAGGTTAATTCACAATGTATAAGTGGGTGCAATCCTCACCTTTCAAGCCGGTTTTGTGGGATTGAATTAGACTTAAAACTCACTTCTAACATGATTTCAGAGTCAAGTTAGAGCATATCCTAATAAACTTTCTTGAACTTTCTTAGACATTCTGTTCCACCCAATATCAGACCGCTAATGAACTATCCACTAATTTCTTGTCCCATGCACGAGATGAATACCCACTAATTTCTTGTCTCACGCACGAGATGAGTATACATCGACTAAGGGAAGTTAGGCCCACTTCTAATAATATATAAGTGAGTGTAAACAATATTACGAGCATGATGTTATGAGGTTAACTTAGGTTTAAAATATATTTTTTCAGATAATATCAATGTCATTTAACGTATGCTCGAGCAAGATTTATTGTTGGTTGGATATTATATTGTTGTGTGACCATTCAATATTATTTATTATATACCTTAAAATTCACTTTTTAAAATATTAAAAGTGATATTAATTTCTTATATCTTTTATGAAAAAATTATTATTTGATAAATCAGTCAAATAATGAAGAATGGGGGTTGGACAAAAGAAGAGACAATTTGATCACAAGGGCAACGGGCACAAAGAAAGTTGAGATGTGGACTAAGGAGACTTAGCCAGATGTTGTAGTGAACGTTGAGGCTACAATATCGATGTGGGACCTCTTTGTACCCGCATTGTCTCCTTTCTCCAATCCATTATCTACACCTATGTGAACCACTTCTTGTCAAATTAAATATTCAACACCCAAATTTCTTATTTTTTTTCTAACAACCTCCATTCCATTCCATTAAACAGTTTCTTAATAATTTTTAAATCACAGAAATCAGCTTCTCGATATATAGTCTCTGTCTCTGTCTTTTTCTATTGCTTAAATGAGTTTAGTAATAAATGAAGTGAGATAAGTATCGAAACTTTTTCATTTTAAAAAACAGGTAATTGGTAGAGTGATTCTTTTTCGTTTCTGACCATGTTCCGATTGGTGTAATGAGCATTAGTTCAGAAATCTTGAATATATCATAATTACTACTATACATTAGTTTTAGTCAACAGTTAATTCTGCATACATCAACTTGGTCTATTTTAGACAGATAAAAGAAACTCCAAACCCTATTTAGACATATCCATCTACAACACGTTAGTTTGCTCCTGCTTCGACAAATTGTCAGTATTTTTTTGTCATTAGGTTTCAATGATGTAGTGTACCAAAAACTTTACTGTTTAATTACACTGTCGTACATTTTCTCTTTCACACACTAATAACACATGTTTGCTCTTAATAAAGGTAAATAAATAAAAAAAGCAGCCAAAAAACGATAGATAAAAAGAGCAAAAGAAGTCACTAGTTTCACTCCAAATACGTGTAAAACGTTATAAATGTACTTTCATATTAGTCTCGCCAATAAAAGATACACCTAAGCTAGTTATTAATAAAGAGAGCATCAAATCCATTCACTTATGTCGGAAACAAAAACAATACAAGATTGTGTAATTAGTGTTAATAAAAAAAATAATAGAATTTAATTTAAATTGTTATAGATGTATGATATTTTTGGGTGGAGGGTTAAAGAAGTGTGTGAAATATATAATTGGTAGGTCAAGGGTCGCTGTAAGAGAGCGTGTTATTCACTACGAAAGGCTTACGCCATGTATAGTGTGTCCTCATTCTGCTTCACTCATCTTCTTCCAACCATGCCCCTATGCTATACGTTGGATAGAGTCTTGGACTTTACACTTCTCTCTCTATATGTATATGTTTGCCAAACCAAACATTCATTCCCACTCTTGAGTTTCAACAATGACACAAACACCAACCTCGTCCGAAACAACCTCTTCTACGTCGTCGCCGTCCACGCATTCGGGCTCAAAGGCTCAGGCCCGGGCCAAGAGGCCCAGAGACTGCAGCAAGCACCCGGTGTACCACGGCGTACGGAAGCGCAATTGGGGCAAATGGGTCTCGGAAATCCGCGAACCGCGCAAGAAGTCCCGCATCTGGCTCGGAACCTTCGCCACCCCCGAAATGGCGGCGCGGGCCCATGACGTGGCGGCGCTCACCATCAAGGGCCAATCCGCAATCCTCAACTTCCCGGAGATCGCGGACCTGCTCCCCCGCCCCCTCACGTGCTCCCCACGCGACATTCAAGCCGCCGCCACCGCCGCCGCCTCCATGTCTAAATTCGACCCCGTAACACAAACCTCGGACTCAGAAACGGAAACCTCCCAAGAATCCGAACTGAGCGAGATAGTGGAGCTTCCGAACATCGAAGACAGCTTTGACTCCTCCGTTGACTCGTTCGTGATGGTCGACGTTGTGGAGAGTTGGATGTTTCCGCCATTGGACTCCTTCTGCGCGGCCTTTTCCGATGAGTTATTTCCGCAACAGTTTTGCTCCGAAACGCTATTACCCATTTGGGATTGAACGGTGCGTTTGGTTCCCCACTATTGGTACCACCCACAACGAAATCATTTGATACACTCTGAAATCGAAATTTGGGTGCTTTCACTTCCCAACATGTGGGATTCACAAGTGTCATTAATGGCGTGTTTCGCTATTTCTGCTGTCACTGGTCCACTCTCTGCATCATATTTCTTTCACACGTCACTTAATATTCCTATACTTAGCCTTAGTAACTTCTCTTCCACTATTCAACTTCACTCTCTTTCTTTTTTATCTTTCTTCTATCTCCTATCTACTAGTTAGCTATAGCTTCCTCTGTTTCATACAATTGGAGACACAAAATGTGAATGTCCAATGAATTTTTACCACATCACCTTACTGTACAGAACTATATAGACTTTATTTTATGATCTTTTTTTCTGTTTTTTTAAGAGATTTTCTGAGTTATCCCACAATGTTTCTTTTGTGTACCTTTTAGCTTGTCAATTTTGTTGTTCAACGATTTCATTCAGAAAAGTTAATTATCTCTGATGAGATTTTTGTGAAAAAGAAACTATTTTGTTAGAGATGATATTCAGCCGCTGATTGCTCCTAGTTGTATGTGATGTATAAAATGGATACTGTTCACGGATTTTTCAAAATTTGAAAAGTATATAATAAAAACAACTTCCTTCATTCATGCGTCAACGTATACATACAACTACATAACTGCTACTGTTTTTCTTTAATATCTAGAATTAATAATACATTTATTGCGTTTTTACATGTATTAATTACTACAAGTCATCGTTTTGTTGTCCTTGAAATAAATAATACATGCAGTACTGTAGAAAAGTTATATTATTATTCAACAATAATATTAGTTTATCTCCATTTTTATTATAATGGTAATTATCTTAAAAACTTACTGTGGTATGCTATATCTTTTTCACACGTTGTCATGGGGTAGCCTTAGCAAAAGTACGCTTGTTTATCTTTTTGTTGTTTGTCAGTGTAGTTTTAACTCTACTACAACTTCGTCTTATTTAAATGTGTTATATGTTTTCAAGATAGTGATTGTTTTGTTTTTTTGTATGATGTTATAAGATTTGCGGAATTATATTAGTATTTTTTTTTATATATAACGAAAATTGAGAGTATTTACTCTGGTGAGTGAGTGTGAAAAAGACCAAAATAACTTCCTTTTTTTTGTACAGAAACAGTTTTAGATAGATAAAATAGTGATTTGGTGGATGAAAGAAGCAATATTGCAGCACACTAGGGTCAAAGGAACATGCAATTGCAAACTGTTGTTTTTACGTATAAAAAAGGAATATAATGAAACAACTTCCTTAATTAACACGTTAACTATCTATACAACTGTCGAGGTTTATCTTTAAGATAAACAATATATATTAATTTTAAATTGTGATTAGTTACGTATTCTATGTTTAGGCAATTATAGATAGAAATTTTATCAATTTGGATCAATCCAATTCATGTTAATTCAATTATGAAGGTTAATCCGACATAATAGTAATTAATTTGTATGTCAAATTTGTGATTTACAAGTTTAATATTATATATATATATATATATATATATATATATATATATATATATATATATATATATTATAAAAAAATTACACGAATACTTTTATATTTTTTGTTATGCATTTCAAGTAAGTTTATCATATATAAAAAATGTTTTTTGTCTTTTAATGATAAACTATATCATAATTTTTGGAAGAATTATGTATTTTCAAAGTAAATTTATGTGTGATTGGAGTTTAATGTGAACAAAGTGTTTTGAACTTTAATTAGAGCATTTAGATGTTGTCTTCTTTTATACCACTACAAACTTTTATTTTCATATATCCATAATTATTAATAATATTTATGGTGAGAGCATAGGCTGATATTGATAAGAAATATGTAATTTTGATTTTTTTTTTCTTTTATGATATTATAATGAAACACGCATATTGCAGTTTTATTGGAAAAATTGAAGTGTGCGATTTGATGTGGATTCTTTGACGCATAGTTACGAAATTTGTAGTTTCAAATCTTTTCCAAAAGTGTTAAATACAAGTTGGTAAATTAAAGGGTGACCCTCTTACTAAATTTATTAATATATCAGTTTACCATTCTCGTAGGTAACATGAATTTCAAATCGTACCACTATTAAGACAAATATATATGTTCCTATCAAATTAAGAAATTATTCTCATTTCATTTCAATGTTACATATTCTTCACTTTTTAGTTAAGTTGTAATAATCAATATACCAACTGTGTATTTAAAAATATATATATATACATATGATGTGGATGTAATGTTTATAGATATTTAGGTTTAATTATTCATCCATTTAGTTTTTAACTTTAACTTCGTGCACTACTTCATATAGAGTCGTTACAAATTAATACATAAAATACATGTTGATAGTTTCTTTTAAAGAAATTCGTTACATCAGTTAATTAAAAAGTAAATATAATTTCAAATTAATTATTATGAACATTCAGCAATAAAATCCTGTACCATTTAAAATTTACAATTTAATTATAATATATTCTTACAAAAAATCCATGTATTTAAATTACTTCTAAATACATTTGGGATGAGCCATTTTTTTTCCAAGAAGAAATTTCCAAATTGGTTGTTGTGTTGTGACCAATTTTAACTTTAATCATTCTTTAACTTTATCGTTTTCAGTCTTTAAAAAGTGCAATTGTGATTATATTATTATAATTAATAATTATAATTATATCCGTTGATGTGCTTGTGTCATCGCCTTCGTCATTCAGCCACCTCTCTTTATTTGGTATGATATGATACATTACTTTTCATTTTTTTTTTCATAATATAAACATAGTATTTATTTCTATCTTCTTAATACATAAAATATTTATATTTTGTGATAAATCGTGTAAAAAATTGTCAATTTTTTAGGTAGTTGTGATACGAAATATTTCTATTGTCTATGAATATGATCTATCCAACAAAAAAATCCGAAGAATTTTTTTTCTTCAATAGTTAAACTTGAATTCCACCTTACATTATTAAGATTATATAATATAAATAAACATGATTGCTAATGTTTTTAATCATATAAGTAAAAATAACAAAAGTAATACAAATTCATTAATTAACGCGATAAGTTAATTGTGTCATATTAGAAGAAAAAGACTTAGGCGAAGAAGAAGAAAAAGACTTAAGGCGAAGAAGAAGAAGAAAAAGACTTAGGATTGATGCGCTTTGGAAAATGTACCGTTGTGGGCGTTTTGAATAATATTTGAAATGTCATATTCTGACAAAGCCGTTGGAGTGTTTTGAAATTCTACTACTTCACCCTAAGACCAAGTCATCACAAAACTATTGTCCATCACATTCTATATCCCGTTTTTTCTTTAATTGCTGGGTGAAATAAATTGTAGACTAAAAATAGGAAACCTTATTTTTTAAAATATTATAGATCAAATTTTAACATTATTTGTATATAAATTAAAATTATTGTTTTTTGATAATTTTTGAATTAAAATGTGATATGTAATTAAAGAATATTATCAGGCTAATTATCAATTTTATTTGTGAACTATATTTCTTAATAGGATTAAATATGTTTTTTTCCATTAACTTCTAATAAATTTTGAAAATAGTCAATTTTAAAGCTTTAGACTAATTTAATAGTTTATTTTTCAAAATACGTGAATTTAGTTTTTTTAATCAAATTTTGTTAAATTCATTTAATGTTTCGAACATGTTTTATAATACTAATTTTGACAGAGATACACTAAATGAGTACATATGGATACATATGTGTATATGGATACATAAATATTTAAATTGGATAAATATTTAAATTGGATACGAGGACAAAAATAAATATATACTTATCCATCTTATTTTCATCTTCGTATTCTCTTTGTTTTAAATTACTAAAACACCTTTAACTTAATAACGTAATAGTTAATCTAAAAATCTTATACTGACATTTAGTTGAATTTTCGTCTAATAATTTATAAGACACAAATTTAATATATTTTTTTTAACTTTTTCTATTTTTTTATATTTATATAATTATAATTTCTTTTTAGTAATTGATATTGAAAAAATATATATTTATTCTTTTGATATTGAATACCTTAAAATTTTATATTTTATTCGTAAAAAAATTACTTAATTAATATTTGGAACAGAAAATAAACTGATACTATTAATGTTAGCGAGAAACGGGTAAAACAGAAGTTGCATATCCATCTGTCAGAATCAGAATAAATTTTTTAATATATATATATATATATATAATTTAAAATATTAATTTTATGTATGTTTTAAGGTGTAAATATTAGTTGTTGTGAGAACGAAGCATTGAAACAAATATTATGGTTAAAAATAGATGTTGGGGTATTATATGCATCTTCTTGGTTAGGTGACCAAAGCTCCACACCCAAGTTTACAGGAAAATAAGTCATAATAAAAACATACGTGTCTTCACACCTATACAAAACTTGTTCACCCATACAACAACCAACAAATATTTCAATTATAAACTATGTCAATCATATGTTTTAAGTTGTTTAAGTTATTTAGGAATGCGAATGTAATTATTACACAGAGGTACAAGACCTATATATAATGAAAAATCATTAATAGTCAAACATATTACAATGGTTACACAATTAGGCATCATAAATGGTAATCTAATTTATCAATTGATCCATTTATTATGTACCACATACTAATTTGGGATTCATCACTCACCTCAGCAAACTAACACACCCAACAAACTTTGAAAAAAAAAAAGATAACAAAAAATTTATTAAGTATTTATGTTTAGGAATTTTAATATACATTTTTTTTTCATGTTTAAAAGATTAAAATATTTAATTGGCGAAAGTTTATTTCATAAATTCAATAATTTAATATTAGTAGAAAAAATATATTTCAATTAAATTTAGACAGACTTGACTTTACCAATTTATTAATATTATAAAATGAGAAAATCATTTTTTTATTTGTGAGATTTTATTCGATCAGTCCTTTTTATGATAAGTTATTGGTGGTGCTAGATAAATCACACCACAAGGACTAATTATGTCATTCCTAAACAAATAAAAATTTTCATAAAAAATGAATAATTTTTATATTAATATAAAATGATTAATAACTATTACAATGTGTTGGAAATTCAAGTATGAGTACGTTTCACATGGAGTAAAAATAAGAAAGTTGAACACTAGATAAAGATCAAGCTCATAAATCCATTGTCTTTAAGATTTTGGGTTGAAAGTAATGTTAATGTCTTATGTAATTGGGTTCATGTCTCATTAGTACTGTATCTCTCCAGTAAAACCTATATACTGAGAGAAAAGACAAATTATGAACATAATAAAACTTACCAAGGTTGATTATTTTGTCTTTCTTAAAAAAATCCAAAACAAAATTGGTTTATACCAATCATATCACATGGTAACATAGGTGTTTTGGCTGTTTAAAACATCACAAATGTGCAGTGTTTGCTGTGGATGATTTGCATCCACACTTGCACCATACTCAAAAGATAAAATAGGTTACAAGTAGATATGGAACTCTAAACTACATAATGATTAAAGTCGATTATGTTATAAATTTCCAATTTGTTTGAGAAAACAAAAATGAAAGAGACGAAGCTAAGAAACATGAAAGCGGTAATGGTAGCATAGCTCACCAAAACAGGAAGGTTCATTCACTCACGATGCTTTCAAAAGTGGGAAACAAAACAAATTTTGCAAACGTGTATCTTCACTTTAAAATAATCAATTATGCTTTTTTATAATCATATTAAGGACATGTTGCATGCTATTTTTTGTTTTACATCGCAACTTCCCATACAACTTTTAGGTGTGATATTAATTAATCATCCAACAATTAAAAAAAAAAATTCATGGTTTTTTTTTTTTAAATAAAAAGCTCATCATTTACAAGGTACATCAATCATTAAACTCAAACTTATTCTTGGGCTATTAGACACAAATTGTAATATTGATGTTTAGTGCCCCTGTCGGGTTTTATATTATTTGATAACTACAGCCACCATTTTCAATAATGCACCACCATTAAAACAGGAATGGCATAGGAGTGAGTGAATTTGATTCATACTCAGCCTAAGTTTCCTTTAACACTTTATGAGTTTAAATTTTATATTTCATTTCTTTTTCACGATAAAAAAATCCTTAAATAATAAATATTTTTAGTGATAAAAAAATAATTAATCACTTAAAAGTCTTATTTAGGTTCTAACTTAAAAATTAAAAATTATTGATAATTAAAATAGTTTCTACACTATGCTAATTGGTCATTTAGTCAAAGTTTTGACTATTAATTCTTTCTTTCTTTTTTCTTTTAGGAGTTGGTCATTATCGGAGATTGATTTCTTTGATGGCAAAATCCTGAATAACTAATGTTAATGACCAATGACTAATTTAAAATTTATTTTAGTTACTATTAATTTTTAATTTATAGGTTGTATTACTAAAAAAAATTCATATTTTTTACTAATTTTGTTTTGATTTTTCTTTTTGTAGAAAATACTTATAAATCTTGTTATGAAAAAAAAAATTTACAAAAAATTGCTGTCAATTTTTTTTACAAAATATTTTGTATAAAATAATTTTTACAACAAATTTGGTAGAAAATACTTATAAATTTTATAATTTTATAAGAAATAATTATTAAGATTTTTAGAAAAAATAGCAAAAAAAAGCGAATTATTTTAACAAATTTTTAAGCAAAATCTCATGTAATATAATTTTTTTAATATTGTTGGTATCTAAAGTGGTGATTATAATGACATTTTTTTTATAAAAAAATTAATCATTATTTAAGAATTTTTTTATAATATTTCTAATATATAATATTTTAATATTTATTAAATAACTTTAAAAAGTTATATATATATATATATATATATATATATATTGTTTGTGTGTGTCTGTGTGATTTTTGAAAAGATAATATTAATTATTCTCGAATTAATATTTTGGATATAAAATTGTACAGTAATAATGTATAATTTAAACTAAAAATTGTCCTTTTAAGAGGAGATATTCTACTTAGATTGCGATCTAGAAAAGTAAGGCAACTTCATAAAGCAATGGAATCTTAAAATCAACGTGATGTCATTGTTCTACATTGAATTTATTGACGCTTTTGTCTTAATTTAACAATTTTTTATTGTAAAGAAAACGACCAAATGGAAGCATGTTAAATGCTCTAGGATTTTAATACCAAACAACATAAACACAATGACAAGGAACAAAACCAGCTGTTTTAAAATTAATCAAAGAATAGTATTTGTCTTAATTAACTGTTTAAATCAAGACCCTATAATTAATTTAATGTAAAGGTTCCTTAGTAGGCAGTTACACAATATGAAAATAAGAAAAAAGTAAAAGGTTTTTCTTTCATGAGTTAAAAATTAATTTCTGTTAATTTTTTTTAAATTAGCTTATATATAGATTAAGATAGTCTTTAATAGAAGTTTATTTCATTTTATTTATATTTTTTATATATATTAGTTGGCACTGAGAGATTATAAAACTAATTTTAACTATTAATGAATGATTAATCAATCCTTCACATCTAGAAACATGCCTCAATTATTATAATCAGACAACATTTTTGTTGGGTTTTTTTGATAGCCATAACAAAGGAAGCTGATTAAGTGTGTGTAGTTTCAAATAGTTTCATTTTTTTTTTGTCTGTAGGCTCGCTTAATTTATATCAGATATTAAATTTTAATATACTGGAATTGGATTTTCTTTATAATAAATAATAATGGAGAATAAAAAATAAGAAACTATCCAAAATCTCTAAAAAAAACCACTATTTTTAAAATAATATATTTATTAATTTGACGTTTTATTATATTAAAAAATTATTTAAAATGTTAACGGTGTATTTCAATGCTCAGTAAAAAATCTCCGATTTTACGAAAAAAAAAAAAAAAAAATTCAAAAACAGAATTCAGAACCCTCCTTGAGAAAGAGGAACAATGTATACAAAAACAAAATCGCCTTCAACCTGTTTGAACCTTTGCTACAGTTATGATTAAAGACTTGTGTTTTGTGTTTCGACAGAGCCCAAAATTCAGCCATTTTCTGCTTTGGGCCACGAACGAATGTGAAAGTCACAAAAAGTGTTTGCGTTACGATGGCGATTCTAGTGTGGGGACTCAAAACCTATGACATATATGTCAACTCATAAAACTGACACAACACAAAAGTGCAAGAACTAATGAAAACAAAGTCAAGCCAAATACAGCACAAAATCCATAACACAGTATCGTAAAATCAAAGCCATTTTGGTTCAAATGCTATAATCCTAAGACATAAACTAATCAGACTCTAAAGAAAAAAGCTAGTTAAACACAGTGAGCAGAAAAAGAAAACAGAAGCAAAAACTGAGCATGGAACCAGAAACGCTTGAGCCATGACTATGATGAGAAAGAGGCAATGGTGAGAAAGCTTGTGCAGGAACCGAAGCATTGGAGGGTGGAGACTTTAGAACTGAGCGTGGTGACATCACTTCCACCATCAATCTCTCCCCTTTCTGGCATTGATCTTCTGTTCCACTGATGAAGTAGAACACCCCAGGGCTGTCGAGAATCACTGTGGTGTTCCCATCATCAAAAGCACTGATGGGGTTGTTCGAATCACAGTGAAAATATTCCCATCTCTCCACATTCAAAACCGAGTCATTCTGGTACTCAAAAACTGCACAACACGACAACAGTTACACAATGTAGCAGTTTCTTTTAGACTAAGTTTTCGCTTTGAACATTATCGTATAAACAAATGAATGGTTTCAGAAATGTTACCTAACGAGTCACCAACTTGAAACCTGTTGGTTGAAGCCCATTGATTGTAAAATGCAGTGTCGTTGCGCGCAGGTTCATGCCAACCCGAGTCACCACCCACTTTGAATTCCCTAGCAGCAGCTATTTTGGCTGCGCCATTCATCACAGCCAACACAACACAGAGCACGCTCAAAAGGGAAGCCATGTTTGAGTTCATCTTAGTTTCCCACTCTGAAATGCAAGAATCAATGGTTGTAACCAAATGCAACATTTATTATATACATGCATGGACAAGTTGTGCTTTACGTGGGACAAGGTGACGGTTATTCAGCAGTTTTTATTTGAAGTGTTGGCAACAACGTGCGTGAAGTGTTGAGGAGTTTATGTTGGAATTACAGAATGTGTTGGAATTCTTATATAAATTATGAATAATTTTCTTTTATGTAATTTATTAAACTTTTATACGCGTCCGATATTTAGTTAATCCTAAATTCAGAATGTAGATTAGATTAGGTTCGAAGCTCTAGCTATGTTGCTGATGTGAGTTTTTAACAGCTCAAACTCGATTATCCAATTTTAATTTTAAAATCAGTCTGTCAAAGTTACAAGATTATCCGACTCCTTTGGGAAAGAAAACTGATTTGATACCCAGCATTGTCTATTACAATCGTATTGACATGTAATTCAATCACATAAGTGAGTGATAAAGACGATACAGTGTCTTCATAGCATACTAGAAATCATGAACACGAACACTGATGACAGAGTTTGAGAGTGAGAAGAAGAAAATTTTCAGTGTTGGGAGAGCCATATTACGTCTTGAACAGCAGATGCAGCGAGCAGAAAACAGCTTGTGAAAGTGAAGGCTATGGAGATGCCAACATGGTCACAAAACTTGTGCAGAGGCTTGCAAAAATTTGGCAGAGCCGTGTGCCTAATTCCTGTGCGATTCAGATTCGTCACCCCAGATGCAGCAGATCCAGCACTCATCAATGCATATGCAAATACCTGCAATTTTATCATTATGTCAAATTTTATGTTTATGAATTGATTTTGATCACATGAGAAACATTAAAAATATGCAGAGGTACATATACCTGATCCCCAGCAAAAATAAGCCATGCATGATTTCTGGAAGGAATCACAGAAGAATTCTTAAGAAATCTGGACATGCCAATGAGTAGTTGAAGCAAGGAATGAGCTGCAACAGCAGCAGAAACCCCAACAAGATATCTGTTCATCACAGTTTCACAACAAGATATCTGTTTATGACATGTTTTTGTAATACTCCAAAAAAAGTTATGCATTTCAACTTCAAGTTGTACACCACTATGTCACAGATTCAAAATAGGAAACCAAGATCATACACCATCATTACTGTAGGCAAAGGGACAAACAAACACAGAACAAAAAAAATGCAAAAGAAAGATTAAAATATAGAAAAAAAAGAGAAGAAATTCGATCACGGGTCTATTACTGTTCATTCAAATGTCATGAATTATGATATTCTGACTTCACAATCAAACCCCACCAAGGTCCCACTTTTTGCAGTCAATTTTGTCCGCAAGCCACAGTTTCAAGACAGTTCTTTTGCTGGCAATAAAAGAATACTCATACCAACCAATAAAATAAATTTTGAAAACCAAACTCTCAACAACTATGACATAGAAAATGAAGCAAAAGTTTATAATACGAATTTGATGCATTCATTAATGGTATCTTTGGTTTCATCCAAATATGATCCTAATCTAAATTCAACACTTGTGAAAACAAGCTGGTTCTTACACTCTATAGGTAGTTCAGAAACACACTTTGCACTGTTTTTTACTTCTCTCTCCAGAAAAATAGCGTAAAAGTAATTCCAAAAACCAAAAAAAAAAAAAAGCCTGTTTTTCATGAACCACACATCAAGAAAAGTAAAAAGAAAGAAGCATACACAGTAGCAATACTTGAATTAACAAAACAGAATACAAGGGTTGAATATACAGAGAGATATCACAGAAGCATTGACAGAAGAAAAAAAAATGGAAGAAGCTCACTCGTATGACTCAGAGAAAGACCACTTGGAGTGAAGAGGTAATTGAAAGCCATAAATAGTGACAGAACTGGATTCCTTAGCAGTGACCATGAGTGAGATTGAAGCAACAGAGGAAGCCATGCACAACCCTCTCAGAACCAGTTGCATAGCCTCCACCCTCCGGCGGCGGCGGGTCCTGGTGGCGGCTCCGACGAGGGGTCCGCTCATTGTGCCACTGGTCTCCAAAGCAGCCACCTTGGACTCCTGAAGGGTCTCCTCTGCTATTCTTTGCTCACTCACCATATTTCACCTTTTGCTCTGTTTTCCCCTGTTGTGCTCTGTTTTTGTCTTCTTCCAGAAAAAGAGAAAATGGTGCCTTTTAACACAGACCCTGATCAATGATTGTAATTGTGCAGTGTTTAGATAGGTGGGGCAGTGTGAATGAATGAGCTTTGGTTGTGAAGGTAAGTTAAAATGGATGCAGAAAAGAGAGATTCATGAAGAGAGAGAGAATGAGCAAATTTTGTGTGTTGCTGCAATGGGTTTTTTCTTATGATTTCTACTAATATATTATACTTAATAGATAATATAATATGAATGAGGAATGACATAACCCTTTCTTTTGTTTTTATTTTATTTTATTTTTTATTCACAGTCCTCTTTTGTTTGAAATAAAATAAACATGAGAAAGAAAGTTTTCGTTAGATTGAAGAATTTTTTAAAAGTTTACTGTTATTAAAAATGAATAAGAGAAGTATATTGTTATTCATATTTACTTTTTGCATTAATATCTTATATTAGTGTTTTACTTGTTAAAAGAATATTGTATAAATTACAAACGTTTAAAATATTACAAAAAAATATTCAGGATATTTATAATTTATTTCTATTTTATAATTTTGAGCCTTTACCTTATATAAAACCACAATTTTATATCTATTTTTTTCGAAGGAGTATTTTTTTGAAAAGGTAGACTGTAAATGATGTTTTTAAATTTATAATGATTTCATTGAAATAGTAAAATTATGTATTATTTTTAAGTTGTTATTTTCAACTATGTATTGATTCATGTGCAGTATAGTAAGATTGGAATTTAAAATAAACCTGGGTTTATTTTATCAGACACTACATTTTGCTATGGTTCAGATAATTAGCATATTATTTATCTACCATCTTGATTATTTTAGTTTTTTAAATCTTGAATTTGATTTTATGTATGTGCGAAAAAGAAAAGTTAAAACATGAACCTATCAAAAATTGAGTATTTTAAATTTGAATGAAATTAATTATTTGCATGCTAATTTGAAAAGGTGTGGATGAGATTTGTCATCTCCCTATTTAATTGTGTATTTTAGTTTAATATTTGAAGTCTCAAATCTATGTTTCATGTAGAAAAAAATGCAACTTAACGGGCTCTTTTGTATTTAGGGGTTCTTTTAAATTCAAATTTGTAAAAATAGGTCTTTTGAATATTTTTTTTTGTAAAATAGGGTCAAGTCGTCGTGGTGGAGGATGACATTAGAGGTGAAGTCGTCCTCCACCATGCCGGTTTCCTTTTCTTTATTCTAAAAAATGAAACCGTGCTCTGAGAAGCCGGTTTTCATTCACTTTAAAAGTAAAGTTATTCTTGAGCATGACGACTTCACTTTTTGTTTTTTTTTTTTAACGTTTAGCTTTATGTATATTTTTTAAATATATATTATTTAGTTTTTTTAAAATATTTGTCTACAGTAAAAATATAAAAAATAGTTTTAAAAAATTCTAAAATACTTGATCGTTAAATCTTAATACAAAATTAAAAAGATAAAATGATACAAATTAAAACATATTAAGAAAATCCTTCGATAATTATATTTGAATATTTAATTTGTTTAGGTTTATTTTATTTGTGGTTTAGTTAGTCTACTAACTATCAAGTATCATTTAATAAAACACTAAATTTGTAAAATCAAACGAAGAAGTAGAGAACGTTTTGACCAAATCGGAAGAAACTGGCAAAAAAATCGCCACTGAATGAAAGGAGGATGTCACTTTGTTTCTCTACTCTAAACAAATATTTAAAAAAAACTAAATAATATATAATTAAAATATATATATATATATATATATATATAAAACTGAATGTAAAAAGAAAAAAAACAAAAAAAAAACCAAAAAGTGAAGTCATCAGGCCCAAAGACGACTTCACTTTTAAAATAAATGGAAACCGGCTTCTGAGAGCACGATTTCACTTTTTGGAAAAAAGAAAAAAGAAATCGGCACGGTGGAGGACGACTTCACCTTTAATGTCGTCCTCCACCACGACGACTTAACTCTATTTTGCAAATAAAAATTCAACGGACCAATTTTTACAAATTTGAATTTAAAAGAACCCCTAAATACAAAAGAACCAAATTAATGTAAGTAATTTCAATTTAGAAGAGAAACATAAACACATGACTTGATATAATTTTACATTTAGTAAGGTGAGATTGATGATCATTACACAAATTCCAATGCAGAACAATACTTATATTAATGATTCTAAATCATATTTTACTAAAATTTCAAAAATATTGGACAAAGAAAAAAAAAAAGAAACCTTTCTATATTAGTTCAATTTTATAGCACTTGTTAACACCAGAAGATATCTTAAGCAAACATTCTAAGATTCTTCAGTTTATGTTTTGTAGATAAGATATAGATTATCAATCATGTGTTCTCAAAGGTTGTATTTTTGGTCATCACTGAAACAAAACAAAGAACCCAAAAGGGCCTAAACAAAGTCCAGATCTCAATGAAACACCTTATCAGAACACATGAGATACAAATGACAGATTTTTCTGGATTTTGGGGTGTTCTTTTCTTTGAAGTCACTTTAGTATATTGCATATTGATGGAGTTGGTTCCATTTTACATGAAACGAAACATGAATTTGATGGTGCATTCAGAACAATGTTGTATACTTGTCTGAACCATGGATTTTATTAGCAACCAGTAGCAGCATTTGCATCGACATGAGTAGCATGAGAAGAAGAAAAAAAGGAAACAAATTTAGTACTAGGATGTAATGTAATTAAAGCTTAAATCAAAAGGGTGCAGAAAGTGGCTCTTTGAATGAGTTTTCAGTGGCACAGGAGCATTGGCAATGGCAAGCTTTGTTGTTATCAGTGACAGACTCAGCTTTCTTCATGCAATCTGCAAGCTTCTCAGCTAGGTTTTCATTTTCTTCCATTTGCATCACTTTCTGTATTGGATGCATCAGCCCCTTCATTAAACAAAAAAAAAAAGAGAGTTAAATATCCATTACATCCCATTCAGGAAATTTTAAAATTGGTCTATTTCAAAATTTTGGATCAATTTAATCTTTCATCTTTCAAAATACGTAAATTTAGTCATTTTAATCAAATTTTGTTAAGTTTATTTGAAATTTCAAGCGCGTTTCATAATAATATTTAACTTAACATTAAAGAAAAAAAAAGTGTCAAACAGTATAAACAACTAAACACAATCCTCAAATGCGTACAAAACATCAAATAAACCTAACAAAATTTGATTAAAATGATTAAATACACATATTTCGAAAAATGAAAGACTAAATTGATCTAAAATTTTAAAATAGACTAATTTCAAAATTCACAGGAACAAAAAACATATTTAACCCAAAAAGACAATGTATATGAAAAATTTTTATTAGAGAAAATCCTTAAAATTGTAAGTTCATGTTATTATTACCTAAAATTTATCAAATTTGTTAAAGAGTTATTATAGATTAACAAAGTTTTTGACAAAGTTTCTTCTTCACGTAAAAAACATTATTTTATTATTTTATTTTAATTAAAAAATAAAAATTTAATCTGTTTTAATTTTATTTTTAAAAATTTTGTTAAATTTGTCAAAAGTGTTTTTTGTCGAGAGGTAATTTTTCTTTTCTTAAATCATTGAGATGAAAATGATATTTTAAGAACAAAATTTTAGACAACAACTTTTACAATGTGACATCTTTCCTATAGCTCTTTGATCAATGTGGATTTTGAGAAAATAAATTGTAGGAAAATAATTTTTTGATTAATAAATTTTAACATCTTTCTTTTACATTTTAGGTGTTATTTTTAAGTGATTTTTTATTTTTTTTTCTTATTTTTAATATTTAAAAACTATTTAGAAGATAACACCTCGTATTATAAAAGAAAGTTGTCAAAATTTAGTAATCAAAATATTATTATCCTAAATTGTAATATCAAATTAACACAGATAATGTAAATATCTTAATTTTTGTCAAAAATTTGGTTGTTAGAATATAATTTTTTTTTTTTGAAAGAAAGAAAAACTAATAAGATTTAGAAAAGAAAAAAAAGAAAAACCTCAAATGAGACAAACACTAAAGACTTGTAAAACTTATAATCTATTTAATGGAAGATTAATATGTTAAGTAATAATAAATGGTTTTTTCAGAAAAAGTAAATATATTTAATGTTTTTCATATGTTGCAACAGGGCAACAACTTTATTTGTATTTATTAATGATGTGAAGAACAGATGAACAGTTAATGTTCATGTATTTATCAGAAATGTGTGTATTAAATAGAAGAACATTAATTGGGAGGTGTTTCCGTAGTAACCATTTATAGAACTTCATACACCTCAATAATTTTATACTTACGATGAAATTTTAAAACAAAAAACAGTAGAAAATAGAATAAACACATGCATATGATTGAATGAATCATAAGGGGCAAGGCACAGAGTAATTGCATGCTTAAAGCCATTGTTTCTGTATTCTGTTATGATGAAAGAAGAAGTGGTACTGTTGAGGTAAACTCTCTGAAACTCTGATCTTTTCCTTCATAACTTGAAGATTGTGCAGGTTGATGAATTTAAAATCTTCTTATTAACACAACAAAATAAAATGTTTATATATTTATCATCCAAAAATGACTTAGGTTAGGAAATCATACCTCAATGAATAGAGCTGATGCGTCACATGGTTCCAACTTCTGAACTACCTCTGCAGCTACTTCCTGCAAAAATCAGCAACCATTGATAGGGTATGTAAATGTAAATATATATATATATATATATATATATGTATATGTATTTGTATATGTATATGTATATGTGTATATATGTACCCTGGCTTGTGTGAGCTGCACTTGATTGAGTGTTCTAGGTTCCAGCTCAATGGGGCAACAGGTGTTTGCCATAAGTCCTGAATGAAGAAAAGCTGATGCAAGATGTGTTCTCCACTGTGAAAAATTTGATGAGTAGCAATAGCAATTGCATTCCATCAGCTGAAGTAATGTGTGTTAACTTAGGTTGTTGATTGGTTAAGCGATATATAACCAATGAGAAGCATGATATTTTTGAACACATTCACGGGGTCTTTGTGTCATGTGAAGGAGTTTGTGGCCAATATTGAGGAGAACATTTTCCAAATCCCGTGGTTCAGTTGAGAACAAAGTTACACCTTCTTTATTACTTGTGACTGCAATGCTCTTATCAATCATTTTTTTCAGTCAAGTTCTCTGTTTACAGAGTCTAACGTTGACATTGGCTGCAGAAAAAGAAGCAAAGGGAAAAGGGTTCACATGCACCTCACACTTTTGATCCTCACTTTTCTTGAGATTTGGTGATTTATAGGTTTTTTTTTTTGCCAGGTATGTCACTTTCTCTGTTCATTACATATTATTTGAAGAAACAAAACTGTAGTCACAAGCTGCTTATTCCATTTGATTAGACTACTCATGAGGTTTAATGAATTCTCCATCATATATAAAATACATAGTAAAAGATGCACCATTGGGCTTATCAAAAGTTGCACTATTGAAGAAAACAAATTGGACTTGTTTTTATAAGGTATAAATACACGTTTGGTACCCAAACTTTTTCGGAAAATTTAATGTGGTACCCGAACTTTAGGAATGTTCAATTTGGTACCCCAATTTTCTAAAGAGGTTCAATTTGGTCCTCTCCGTTAAGTTGGAATTAACACCGTGTCCGTACAGGACACGTGTCAAGCCATGAAATTTCTTTTTTTTTTTAATTTTTTTTTCAGAAAAATTAATTTTTTTTTCAAAAAATTTAAAAAACTGCCACGTGTCAGTTTATCATCGTGCCACGTGGCAGCTTACAAGCATGACACGTGGCAGTGTAATAATTGTTTTCA
>Ga0214543_1006614_pt1 | contig 20507 bp, 10 predicted proteins | sample CNSS2metaG_FD_160094 | JGI IMG/M metagenome (GOLD analysis project Ga0214543, IMG submission 160094) | Root nodule microbial communities from cowpea collected in UCLA plant growth center, Los Angeles, California, USA - CNSS2 | ecosystem: Host-associated > Plants > Roots > Nodule | place: USA...
AAAACTCATAATATTATATATATATAATATATATATATATATATATATATAAAGTTATGTTATTATTAATATTCTCCAAACAAAAATTTTATCGTAAAAAAATTTAATTTCATATTCCTTTTATTAAATAATAATTATTTAATATAGTAATTACACGTTATATCTTTTATACAATTTTAATTTATGATCAATATTAAAAGTATTTCATGCATAGATAAAAAGAATTAAAAAAAATTTAATAAATTTATAAAAAGAAAATTGAAATCAATAAAAATGGGTGAAAAAACTAATAAATTTAAAAAAAGAAACAAAATTGAAATCAGTAAAAATATAAGCACCAATTTGAGGTGTTTGAATCAAGTATCGTGAAATAATTTTAACCTTTATTTTACACTGTAATGGAGATCCTCTAACATCCCTAAGCTCTGAGCATCAGCTACATACAGTTTCTCATCAAAATCAAACCGCTAAAGCCCTAAAACCCTAAAACGTTACGTCACACAAAAATGTATTCCTGCATTCCTCAGCACCATTTTCTGCACTTTCACTTCGCATCTTCCCTAAACACGAAGGTTACTCTTCACTCTCTCTCTTGTTCTTCTTATCATCGATGCTTGTTCGGTTGTTGATCTTAAATGTATATTCGATTTCTTAGACTCGCTGAGAAAACACATTTTTCGATTAACCTCTTATTCAGTCGTTTAATTCCTCCGTACGCAATATAATGATACGTGCTGCTTCAACCAATGCGAATTACATTCCGGCTGCTCCAATTTTTCTCCCCGAAGGACCTTGGAACCAGGTATCTTTCTGACCACAGAAATTTTTTTCTTATGTCGCCACAGTGTTACGATATTACTGTTTTTGTTATTGTAGCTTGAACTGGATAATTTGACTCTATTTTTGTTTATTTTGAGCATTCGTTCAGATCCCTGGTGGAGTTACCGCTGCGGAGGGGTTCAAAGCTGCGGGAATATACGGAGGTTTGCGTGCCAAAGGAGAAAAGCCCGATCTCGCGCTTGTCACGTGCGATGTTGATGCTGTGTCTGCAGGTTCGTTTTCTGAGAGATACTGCTTTTGCGTTTTTGTGTGAACTGATCGTTATCGAATTGAATTTCTTTCAGGATCGTTTACTACAAACGTGGTTGCGGCTGCTCCCGTGTTGTACTGCCAAAGGACTTTAGATATTTCCAATACTGTAAGAGACTTTTTTTTTTCCTAGTTTGTGCTACGTTGTTTTCTCATTAAGCAGTTTCATTGTCTATAATTATCAGTGGATAAATTTCACCATAAATAGTTATACAGGATGAAAAAATTAGTAAAAAATAAAGTCTCACTTATAAATTAAAATTTTCCTTTGCACTTCAAATTTGGCAGAAGTTATATAATCCAGTTTCCTCAAAATCTAATGCAAAAGTACAGTGATTTGTTATATTCTCTATTTCTGTATGTACGACCGGGTTTTTGTGTTAGGGAATGGGTGTTTGTGCTTCCTTCGGCTAAGATTCCTGTAGCATACTTCCTGTAGCATAACGTGTTTGCATTGTTACACTTTTGAAACTCAATATTTCTTGCTTGATTGCTTACCAATTTATCAGTTTTGCAACTTTCCAGGCTCGTGCTGTGTTGACTAATGCAGGTCAAGCAAATGCAGCTACGGTATGTCATCAAAATTTTTTTCTGTTTTGTGAGCCTGTGGGTAGTATTAAATAATTAGTGTACTGAAGTGTAGTCACGTAAGGGAATTCATGAATGTTTTTTGATGAACTTAGTTCGTTTAACTTTTTTTCTGAAATTTAAAAATAAAAAATAGTAGTTGAGGCCTTTCATGTCTTCAGGGCAAAGAAGGTTACCAGGATGTGATAGAATGTGTGGAAAGCCTTGCTAAGGTATCCATCCTTTCATTGTGTTAAACTGATTTTGCTTACATTGGGTCTTGGCCAAGGGTTTTTTTTTTTCTTAGTCTTTGCTGCAAATGTTCTTTGATTGTAGCTGCTGAAAATAAAGCCAGAGGAAGTATTGGTTGAGTCAACTGGTGTAATTGGTCAAAGAATAAAGAAGGTAAATGCAGAGACTGCATATTGGTTTTATAACACGTTTGCTTGTGATATTGCTTTATGTTACACGGACTAATCTCGACAAGCCAGTTGGAAAGTATTCCAAAAAAGTTAAATTCTTTTGTTTTCAATGTTTATATACTTCTCATTTTATTTGCAGGGAGCACTTTTAAACTCACTTCCCACACTAGTGAATTCACTGTCATCTTCAGTTGAGGGGTAATTCCTGTGTTTTGTTATTTTTATTTTTTTTATAGTTGACATACAATCATGTCAAGAAACTCACATTTTTTTAAATGACATTTTTATTCATCTAGTTTTCTTTTTGGTTTCCTTTTTTCACCATTTTGGCTTTTTATTCTTTGAAAAGTGTATGGCTTTGAACAAAACTTGCTGTGTCCACTTTTCCTTCATTCAATAATTTATGATCAAATCTTATTAGCTTGCGTACAGGGCAGATTCTGCAGCTGTGGCAATCACCACGACTGATCTTGTTAGCAAGAGTGTGGCAATTGAGGCTCTGGTATTACTTGTAACCATTTTTGCTCACCTGTTTTAAATTGATACAACTAGTTTATATTTTATTTTAATTACTCATTTGGTCCATATGCAGACACAATCTTTACATTCTAGTCTCTATGCTTAGAAACTACACATTTTAGTCCCTTAACATTCATTTTTGACTCTTTGTTTTAGTTACCAAAACTTTGGACATGGATTAAAAATATTTTTTAGTACAGAGATTAGACATAAAAGTATGCATGTGTGGGGACCAAATAAGTTATTAAACTTTTAGTTTTATAAGCACATATATATACATACATACATACAAACATATACATACAAAAATATATATATATATATATACACACACACACACACATGTATATTGATAAATTCACATATTGGCATGCATGTGTGTATTTAGTCCTATGAATAATCATAAATTTGCCTTTTTAAATTCACTTGGATGAGTTGTGGATATCTATAGGGTCAGCAGTCCGAAAGTTATAGGGCTAATGGGAAAATGACAAAAAATTTACTTTTTTGGAGATTTATACATTGATATGTATGATAGGCTTACCCTAATTCTGTGAGTCTCTAATTTACAAGACAGAAACATCCGATCTTGCAGTTTAGGAATTAATTTTGTGAGACATGTCTGGTTAATTCCCAAATTCTATTTGCTAATTTGAAGATTGACAAAAAGTGTGATAATATTATTCTAATTATTGTTGTGCGGTGTTAGGTTGGAGGAACTAAGATCAGAGTTGGCGGGATGGCAAAAGGTTCTGGAATGATCCACCCAAATATGGCTACCATGCTTGGGGTATATTTAATTTGATGCTTCTTTCTTATTTGGAATATATAGATTATCCAGTTCATTCTTTGAACTATATCTACTCTAGGTAATAACAACTGATGCTCGGGTAAGCCATCATGTTTGGAGAAAGATGGTTCAGGTTGCTGTAAGCCGAAGTTTCAACCAGATAACTGTACGTGTTTCTCTCACCTTTTTTGGATATAAAGAATTCAATTAATTTATTTTCATTAGTTTCCCTAAATTAAAATGCTAAAAACAGATGGCTATAATTTCACAATTGAACTGCTAGTACTGTATGTCAAAAAATTATTCTCCAAATTTAATGAATTTCTTTCTTGCAAGGTGATGCATGTTATCTCCCAAGCTTTTTCCCCCATTTTTTGGGTTGTAATTGTTTCTTATGTTTTGTTACATTGTTTTTCTACAGGTAGATGGAGATACTAGTACTAATGATACTGTCATTGCTCTGGCTAGTGGGTTGTCTGGGCTAGGCTGCATATCTTCCCTGGACAGTGATGAAGCTATTCAACTTCAGGCATGCCTAGATGCGGTAAAGTTGACCTTAGTACAGTTTCATCACTATTTTCTCATCTAATATTTTTCTCTTTTCCTTTGAACTAATTAATCTAGTCATGTACTTAACTTTTGCCGGAAGCTTTTACTTTCTAGTAAAACTGGCAAATGAAGTACTATGACCATTGTGCTGGAGGTAGTGTCACAGTTCATTTGGAATTAGATATAATAATATGTGTGGGGCGATGTATGCATTATCACCGTTCCTTTTTCTTGTAAAAAATAAGTAGGTCCCCTGCTCCTGTTCATTCAAGAAAAAGGCCTGCAAAAATGGCTGAATTTTCCTTGTTATTATCCTTTCTTTTCTGTAGATATTATTCCATGATTTACCTGAAGCATTTAATTTATTCTTCAAAACTGATATGACAGCAAATGTGATGTTTTAAATTTTTTTCCTTTTAGAAATTATTCGATGATTTACTAAGTAGGCAATTTATTCTTCAAAAATGATCTGACACCAAATGTGAAGTTTTGAATTGCTTGTTATTTCCAGGTAATGCAAGGTCTTGCCAAATCAATAGCATGGGATGGAGAGGGAGCAACATGCCTCATTGAGGTATGCTTTTTGTGTCAAGGACATTTGTGCAGCATGACTGTTGATTTAATGCTGCTGTGTTCTCTTACACATCCAGTATTAATTCTCTACATTTCTCGTGCATGAATCTTGATTGAAAACATCTTCACCCTTTAAGAGAACTCGTAATTGGTTTCATTCTGCCTCCTTGTTTCAGAAGAACCTCGTCAATTTAAAAATTTGATACTAACGAATAAACATGAAAGGTTGGACTAAGCTTTTGTCAAATTGGAGACCAATATGGATAGTGTTTCAACTTGTATAGTTAATTACCACTTTTTCCGTTGTGGATCTGAGACTGTCTGGATAGAGCCAACTATCATAAAATGGATTTATCTGAGACCGTATTAGCATAGAGCCAATGACAACATGGAATGAGAAAAGAGACCCTATAAATAACTGTAAAACAATCCCCCCGAGAGACAGCGGAGACATAAGATTTTCCTTTTAACGACCAAGTAAGATTTGAGCAATTTCAAAGGAAAAAGAGAGGCCCATTCTTTTTATGCGTACATCTAATATTGCTTCTTTTCAGTTAGATAAATAAGCCATGCTGCTGATTTTATGCGTGGGCACTTAACTATTCCATCAACTCTTATTGTCTATTTATCTGTATAATTTAGTAGCTGTGTTTATTTGACGTAGTTGCTTATTGAAATGTAGACTTATCTTGCTTGATATTGTTTGTTGTCATTAATTCCATCTTATTTTTCAGGTCAGTGTGACTGGAGCAAACAGTGAAGCTGAAGCTGCAAAAGTTGCACGTTCAGTTGCATCGTCTTCACTTGTAAAGGCATGATGGTTGAACTAAAGAATTCTTTTACCTTTTCCATCCGGCTAAGTATAGTGTTCTAACATAACGTTTCGTCAGGCTGCTATATATGGTAGAGACCCCAATTGGGGTCGCATCGCTGCTGCAGCTGGTTACTCTGGGGTTTCATTCCATCAAGATTTCCTTAGGGTGGAGCTAGGGGATATTTTATTAATGGAGGGTGGGGAACCACAATTATTTGACCGGTAGGATTTCTTTCTTTTTGGTTATTTTACTTGCACTGACAAATTAGTAAAAAAGTTGACATTTTATCCACAACAAGTTATTCTCAGTAAATCCTTAACATGCGCACACACCAACCTTTTTCCTCCAATACTCGTTAGTAAATGTAAAATCCCTGATGTTGTGGAGGGTATTACTTTTCTTGAACTTGATCATCCAGTCAAATTATTAATATGCTCGCATAATAAAATACTCAAGAACGAAAGCTGGGTAGAATAACATTTTAGGATTTTGTAGGAAGAGATTGGTGTAAGAATTGAGTTTTATTTTTCTAATATATCATTGCCAGTTTGTCTTCCAGAAAGACAATTGTTTCTTTCCTCATCTTATCAAAATAGTAATTGTAATTTAATATTCAGTTTTAGTTGCTAAAATGAGTCTTATAGGTAACAAATGTCTGATCATGTACTTTATTCATCCATCCAATGCTGATCATGATTTTAGTTACCTGATCATGAACATTTTTATGAGATCTTTTATATATACGGGATCTTCTTTGTCCTTGCAACATGGATTCTGCCCATGCTATTATACAAATCTCTTAAAGCTTTAATCGTGGCAGGCACGCAGCAAGTAGTTATCTCAGAAAAGCAGGGGAGACTCACGACACAGTGAGAATTCAGATATCAGTCGGTAAGTTATATGCCTGAGGCTAAACTGTTTTCTTTTTTCTTTTTTTTTAATCCTATGGAATTAATACCCACCTATTTTATTATATATACTGATTCATATTCATTTCCTATTGACAGGCAATGGACCAGGACGTGGACAAGCATGGGGCTGTGATTTAAGCTATGATTACGTTAAAATAAATGCTGAGTACACAACATAACCAAATGAGAATCCAAACACCAACATTCACTTAGAGACGGGGAGTGGATTATGTAGTTAGATATTATTATTTAAGACTTTTTTAATGTTGATTTCATATTTAGAGATATTATTTTGAATTTATGGTATTTAGCTTGGATGTTCTTTTTAGATTTGATTTGAATTTTATATTCTGTTTATTGATATTGATAAATAAACTCAGTAGACATTTTTGCAGGTTTTATTGATGACCTAACTGTCGTAAACAAAAGCCTACATTTTCTATAATTTTATTTTGAATCATTTTTATTTTTAAAATATTTAGGACATCATTCAGATAAACTTAATTTAGATTTACAGACAAGCTTATGAATAAAACATAATACATTTTTTCGCATTAAAAATACATTCAAAAAATATAACTTTTAGATGACTGAAGTCAGAGAGTTCCCTGCAGTGAATAAAGTTTTTCCCCCTCGTTGTTCATCGAACTTTGATTGCAGTGCATGTCTGGATATATGTACTAGAATTGAAAAATCTAGAAGTGAATGCCAAGAAGACCGAAGTAAATGGTGTTTGAGGCAATGGAATCCCGAATTGCTGATTTGTAAATGAAAGCAATGCAATGGCTTTGGACCATGTGACCACTGAAAATAAAAGCTATCTATGCAGAAGCTCATGCAAATATTCTTCCAGCCATGCTATCCAAAAAGCCTAATTAGTTAACAAAAAGGATATGTATAGTTCATTATTCTGCTTCCAACAGCCTTGGTTAATCTATTCATTATACAACAGAACAGAAAATTACTTTTTATGCAGCAGTCTCGTTACAGCGCTTCTCCAATAGGCCAGTGAAGCTTTGTAATTGATGCTTTTAAGTAGCTAGTGGCACAATAGGAATCATGGTTAGCAACATTAAGATCATCTACTTCAGTGGAAGCTTCAAACACTTCTTCACCAGAATGCAGCCACCTGTTTCGATACTGTTTATCTTTGCTGCTGCTGCTGCTTCTTCTAGAGTAACTCACCTTCTGGCTCTTCTTTCCATTTTTCTTTTCACTCTTCCTCATCCTGGGTTTCTGATGTTTCTTGTGTTTAACAGTATGTGATGACAATGTAGGTACCGGATCATACACATCAGGGGCCCATTTCACAGTCAATTTAATTTGAGATCCCCTTTCTTTCTCACGGCTACCCTTCATGGCAGATACAAGTTTTGCAGGAGCCTGTCGTGTTTATACCACACAAAATTCAAATAAATAACCAAAAATAAAAACTGCTTATAGTATATATTCCTAGACCATACTTCAGTGTAAAACCTCACATTGCAGATTAAAACATTGACAACTTACTTCCAAAGATACTGAGCAGTAGTTTTGACGAGATTGCTTGGCGACTGATTTATCTGTCTCCTCGTCAGAAGAGCTTGAAGGAAGACACATAAACGTTGAACAATCTTTCAAGCACTTTATCTCTAATTTGGGTTCTTGCGTTTCAAAACCTCCACATAAATTCTCCTCCTCCACGTAAAAATCATCAAAACGATCCAACTCAGATGCTTGTTCCAACTTTAGAGCATCTTGTATATGCAGTGACTCAATAAAGGTACCTTCAAGCTTACTTATGATGTAGCCTGGTACATTACTAACAACAGCAGGCGTGCCCATTAATTGTATTAGGCTCTACAGGCAACAACAGACAAAAAAATCTGATGAATAAGAAGAAAAATAAAAACACCACCAATAATCTACATACACAAGCATTAACAAGTAAACCATTCCAAACACAATTTTGGTGCATTTATTCTCATGAATGCGTAGAAATCGAAGAGCTAAAAAAAGATATTGATCAATATCATGGCGCAAATATTAGCAGCTGTAACAAGGAAGAAGCAACAATAGAACAAGGAAATATATTGATAATGGGAATGAATAAACATGTAAAGACTTCCGGATATGTAAGTTTTCAGCTTAGGATGGCAGCATGACTACTTTAGTGAAATTAGCATTAAAATATCAAATACGTAAACTCTGAGAAGATTCTATGTTTCCACAAAAAACAACACTGTCCATCAATTCAAATCGACCGAAGACTTTCTCTATTATAAACATAACAGGAAATTTCCAGTTTAAATTCAGTAAAAAAAAAAAAGGCCAAATAAGTTGATAACGTTTTATACTATATTATAGATATTTTAAAATGAGCATACATGAGACAATCTGAATAAAAAGGCAAATAAGACGCCAAATAAGCATCACTATTGTTCCATAACACACAAAGAAACACGCCCTCACACATGCAAAGGTATCAGCCAGTTTTCACGAAATCCAAATCAAGTACCTAATTAATCGACGGCGATTACAGCTGCAAAATTTTCGCGGTCTTCGAAGTCAACACAACAGTAATAGAAACAACGGTCAAAAACGTCTCGATCCCGAATTTCGTGAACAAAAGATCGACGGAGAAAAAAATCAGAAAGGCAGGAAAACTGAAGAAAAGGTGATGTTAACTAAGACTACAACGCCGATCACTTTTTTCAAGATGCTTAAGACGACTAGCGGAGGATCCAGCGTGGAACATGAGCAAGGAAGGGACGAAATGGCGAAGAAGGAGTCCAAAGGGAAGCGAAGGCATCGTTGAAACCCTAATTCTTACACCGAAATTCGAAAGGCTCTGTGCGATTTCAACTGCAAGGACATTCGATTAGAGATGGATGCAGAGAGGAAGAAGATTGGAGAATGGTTGAAAGATTAAAATGAAAGAAAGGATGAGTGAGAGATTTATTTGTGAGGAGAGAATTGTTTTAGATCTGGGTAATGTGGAGGAAAACGCGTTAAGATAAATGGATTTTGAAGAAGATGAGAATATGTATTTATAGTTGGTGCTAGCTTGGAGGGAATTCTTTTGGATTGGTCAGAAGAAATCTACACGTACACGTTTCACTACCTTTTTAGACCAATTACCCTGTCAAGCCCCAATTTTGACTCTCTGGTACAGATAATTCCACTTTCTTTCTTTTTTATGTATTTCCTTTTTCATCAATACTATGTGCGTAACCACCCAAAGTAATTCGTTTATTTTAAGTCTATCTGCTTCTTTAATGACAAAACTCACTTTTTTATATGTTTAATTAATTAATTTATAAGTCTTTGTCGATTTGATATTATGACTGTTATCGTCATATTATTTTATTATCTATATCATGTAAAAGATGTATGTTAAACTCAATATAAAATACAATTATAATTATTTCATTTTCTTAATTTCTTTTTATATGTTAAAAGATGTAAAGTTACGAGATTGATATAAAATAATATTTTATTTATTTATTTATATTTACATGTATATAAGATTTTATAATTAATATAAAGTAGACTGTAATATTTTTTATCGCTACTTATTTAAAGATATAAGATTATGTAATCAAAATAAAAATATTTCAGTTAATTAATTAATTTATTTATTTATTTATTGTGTTGTAAAGTTTTATAATTTGTTGATCATTTTAGTATTGGTTCTGTTGTCCAATTATAGAGCGGTAGTCAAGTCAAGAATGTCCATCAAGGTTTGGAAAGAAACATTTGTAATTGAAATAAAATCGAATCTGATACGAGTTGATTCATTTTAGATTTTTGAATGTGGTGATGAGTTATTTAAAAAAATTTAGTGAAAATTCTCATTGAACATTAAAGATAACAAGTTATCTAGATGTGAAAGTTCACTTCAAGAGACTCAAGAGAAAAGAGAGGAACCAATTAAACAAGAAAACAAATCCAAAAAGAGACTAGAACACAAAAATCGAATAGTAAAGATGGAAAAACAAGTAGAAAATGAAAGATATGAAGATGATAATGAAGCAATGGGGAGCATGCCACTTAAAGGGGGACCATATGGCTAACCAACCCTTGAGATAAGTGATGAATGGTGTCGCCACTTGTAAAACCTAAGAAAAATGATATTTGAGAATGGATAATGGTTTAAAAATAGTGAAACTCGATTAGTTTAATATTAAAAGATTTTAATATAAATAGAATTGTTATACAAGAGTTTCATTATTTTAAAACACATTGTCTCTCCAAAAACCACTTTTCAATAGTTCTATGACTTCTCTTTAGGAGTTTTGTCTCTCTGATCATCTGATTGAAGAATCGAGACTGTAGGATTGATCCTCTCAACGAGCTCTTCAAGTTAGATCGATCGGTTTTTCCATTCGCTTAAGTTGAGTTTCCGCCCTCTTTTTTGGTCTATTTCTGTTTTCTGGTGCATATGGGCCTTTTCCGCTTTCATGCGTCTTTTTAATCATCAGTATGAGTCTCTGTTGATCAGTGTTCATAACGGTATGTCTTTATCATTCTTGTGATGTTTCTATATGTAGATAGAGCATCTTGTGAAGTTAGAAGCGTTTGACATTTATAGAGTTGTCTAAGCAGGATAACAGGTAAGAGAAGCTAACTTTAAGCTTCTGATAATTCTCCTTGGATTGTTGGTGTTCTGAATTGATATAATTTTGATTGATTATTTTGGTGTTTAAATTGATGTGTGATTCTTTATTTCTATGTTGTTGCTTGAATTGGTAGTAATTGGGAATTTTAGGATCTAAGTCATTGATCATGTTGGTATCAACTCCATGGTATAAAGACTATTTTAAAATAGTATCTAAAGGAGAAGTACCAATTTGAGCTATGAAACAGGCCTAGATTGACAAAAATAGCAAAATTGATGTTGTTGATATCTGATACAACACTAAGCCTCATGTGGCAGTTGAGTATAACACCCCAATTTTGGGATGTCATGAAAAGTTAGAAAATGAACATGTTTGTCGAAAAAGGATTATCATTGAAAATGTACTAGAAAAAAACTTTTAATTTGATTTAAATTACATAGTTCAAAATGTCAATTTGTTTAAAAAAATTCAAATAACCATTTGCGAAAAGAAAATTACATAACCTTTAGTATTTAATTCAAAATCACTAAATAAATTATAACTACCGAGTTCATCCCAGCCTCTCGTCAACGTACTCCATGCCAAAATTATTTGCAATATCATCTGCTCCCGTATAACACACATGTTATACGATCATCGCATATACAACAAACACAGAAACAAACAAATAGGTGTAAGCTAACCATAAACAATGATATATAAAAGAATTTCGTAAATAAAACACGACAAATAATACTCAACATCTCATTCAAGTAACACTTAAGCATTACGATCACAATCAAACTTTATTTTGAACACACAACCCCCAACATCCAAACAACCATATCAAACCAACAGACTATCACATTCATCTAGAACTCTTAAACATAGTAATCATAATCAAACTTCTGTTTTTTGCGGCCTTTTACCCCAGAACAACATCTAGTTTCCTAGAAATAGACAATTTGATGTGTCCCACTATCGCAGCCAGACTGTCTCCCTTATTCCTCAAGGAATTATGAGTAAAAACGTCGATGCATCGCACGCTAGGCACTATACTCGTAACGAGCCGAAATAAGGTAAAACATATTTTCTTTCCCCACTGCTTCGCACAGGCGAGAGAGTACATCACTCGGACCAATCCTCTACCGCTGCTTCACACAGGTGAAGATGACCCCTTTCCACAACTTCACACAGGCGAAAGAGTCATAACTAGGTCTTTAGGTACGGAAAACCTCACACAACACTTAATTCCACCAAGCGTCTTCAAGCAAGGCAAAACTCTCCCAACATGCAACACATGAGGATTACATATTGCCAACAAAGCACACCATCACATCATGCATGGAAAATAAAGTTCCATAACGAAGATCAAATTCATATTCCATACATAATTCACATAAGCAACTAATGGAACCAATGGTCATGAAATCAAACGAAGTCACACTATCACACCATACCAAGAAGCATCCAAAAGTTATTCTCAAATACACCAAAAAGAGAAAGAAACATCCAAAACTACACCACCTAGTAGTACTACATTGCACCATATATATATATATATATATATATATATATATATATATATATATATGGAATCTCAAATGCTTTCACCATACAATTTGACAGCAACCCCTTTAAGGATTTATTTATCAAACAATCAAAGAATAAAGAAAGAAGAAAGAACAAGAGCAAACAAGCTTCAAACGAAAAAGAAAAGAAAGAAGGTCAACTTCCCCTACCTTGTTAGCAACCTCCAACCTACGTTCCCTTTCTTCCACAGTCTCTTCCACGATTCCTCTCTCATCTATTCCTCTCCTCTTTTCCTCACATTTTAGAAACCCTAAAACTGTTATATCTCCTCCCCTAAAATATTACCTTTTAATCTATAATTAATTTATCCTAATCTTTTCTGTTAATATTTTAGAAGATAAATATAATATTCTTGGCAATTTATTTTATGGCAGCAAAGATTTTCAAAAGATAAAAAAAAAGATTTTGTACCTATAGAGATTAAAAAAATAACCATATATATATATATATATATATATATATATATATATATATATATATATATATATATATATATACACACATGAATTTAATGGCACGAAAAAGAGAGAAAATTAAGAAATTTTCGTGGGACCCACAATTAAAGAAGATAGAGAAAAATCCATATAAGAAATAAAACCAACAATATTATCCCTACCAGGTTCAAACCCACACACCTCAAATACACTCTCCAACCACCAGGCCAATTACTTTTTCATATTACAATATGTACCACTAAATTATATACATATATCCGCAACATTAAATCTAATACTAAAATTTAAAATAAATAAAACAATAATTTACATCACTTAAATAATTATTATAAATACAACAATAACTTAAATCACTCAAATAATAATTATTTCATATTTCATAATTTAATAACCTAATTAAATTAAATAAATCAACAATTAATCAAACCATGAATTGTTTCCCATGTGTTTCCTTTTTAGTCTAATTTTTCTCAGGTCTTACACTGAGCGCTCGTTTTTACGAATCGATTGGCACTAAGCGTTGGTCAGGTGGCGCTGAGCACTGGTTTTTACGAATTGATTAGTGTTGGGCGCCACTTTTTGGCACTGAGCACTATCCAGTTTTCAACACTGTGTCTTATTGGTAAAATGAAGATTACCAGTTCATTAATCGTCAGATTAAGCTAAAATTTTGACAATTGATCCTAGACACGTGAATCTTCATTTTGACCAATGGGATCTTTGTTTTGAAGTTTTTGGTCAGAGAAATGGCTTTCGCCGTTTGGATGTATTTCATATATAGCGCTAATTACTTTGTTTTCTTGTTTTTACTATTTTGGTTACTTTGGATGTTTATGTATACTTGAACTGGTTTCTATGGTACTTATTGCTATGAATTGAGATACAAATGTTATTGTGGCTATATAAGATGATAATTGGTATGAAATATTGTGTGAGCATGCAAAGTTATGATGTTTAAGAATTTCAAGGAGAAATTCTTTGTGGAGGTTTTAGTGTATGTATTGATATAAAGGCTCATTATTGGATTGGTATCCTTTCTTTAATAACTACTAATGCTCAAGTTGAGCAGAGTAGATTATGTGGTTAAGAGATGAAGGAGATCCTTGCCAATGGACTCGATCAAGTCCTAGGCGCGGGGGGATTTACCTTGTTGATGGTTGTGTGATAACCCCTAAGGTCAAACTTGTAGAGTTTGGGAACCATCCGAAGGTGCAGGCCGCTAGGGGATTCGATGTCAGATGCATGTATCCGGATAATTGAGTTTAGTGTCAACTGCTTGTGTGATTATATATCAGAGTTATGTTTTATAACATGTTTGCAAATATTTTGCATGATTTAAATATAAATATGTATGATTATCTCTTGTGCACATTAGCTTACCCTTCTTCTGTGTTTGTGTGTTGTTTGTCTTTCTTTTGCGATGATCACCTCTAGAGGATAAGGAGACATCTTTTAGGGTGGTGGAAGGTTTATGTGGGAGTTGTTGTAAGTGAATGGTTCGTGCTTAGAATTAGAATTGGTCTTTAGTTGGTTTGTATAAATGTTATACTTTTATAGTCCTATCTGTTCTAGAACTGTATTAATATACTAGATCTTTTGTTTTGACTCCTATGGTGAAATAATCATATTTTATTAGTTTTTAAGCTGCTAAAATTGGGAGGTTACACCACTTAAGCTTGCTCAAGATAAGGCTAGGGAGCTTCACTCCTAAGGAGGAGAAATACACCAAAGGTTGAACAACAAAGTGTCTACTTTCTTTAAATTGATCAACCCTTTTACAAGTCCATGAGCACACCTTATACACAAGAGTTTAGGGGCCTTTAAGCAAATCCAAAAAGTGTACAAGGGTGAGTTTGCAAATATAAAACCCTAGGTTAAACCTAATGCATAAGGTTAAAAGAATTAAGTAGACAAGGTGACATCTCTTCATAAATTTTGACCAAGCTCATGGATGATGTGAATCCATTGGGGTGGATTCGTTTTACTGATCTATCAAGGTTGAAAATCTAATAAGCAAGAAATTTGAGAAATTGTTTAAAACGATAAAATGGAAATAAATAAGAAGATGGAGCGAGAATTGATAGGCGTCACACTTCCAAGGATGGAAGATAAACCTAAGAGTTCGAGCACACAAAGGTATGAAGGACATTTGATAAAACTCAAGAATTCTTGAATCACTCAAGAAATTAGGAGAATCACTCTCACTAAGATAGAAGAGATAAAACTATAATATTTTCTGAATAAAACTCAACTTGATTTCATTGATAAAAATGGTTCAGCTTATATGGGAGCTTTCACCATCAAAATTACAAAAGATACATAATTTTCAATTACAACCCACTTAAAGTTATTAATGATCAACTCAAGCTAATAATGACCCACTACTGAATTGCTGATTATAACTGAATTTGAGGAAACCATAAGTCATCAACAAGCATTCAGCAAATGTCCTCTTGGTCTTCCAAAGGTTGGTTCTTAAGTTGGCAAATGGGCCCTTATTTAACTTGAAAATAAAGAAAAACTAAAGCTCATTAATTGGTTAACCCAAAACACAATTTGGTCAGCCAATTTTACAAAGCATTGGGCCCTTATTTAAATAAACGAAACTGCATCAACGTGGTGCATTAGTTGTCCTCCATTTGGGACATATGCAATTCACATCATACATTCCTTCTTTGAGAATATCTGTCCCGAATCTTAAGGCTTTTTTTTCTACTAGTTTTAATAAAAGTTTATTATGTCCTTGTAAAGAACTTTATTTGCCCACAACTTGAAACTATTTCTCGTCTTCTAGGATCAAATGCAACTCGAATAAATTTAGTTTTGTTCCTTTCCAATGGTTGCAATTCGTGGAGCACCTTTCTTACCAACACTCCCTCATCTTCATATGTAACAACAAGTAACTCCATGCATAGTGTTAACTTATCCTCAAGACTTTGTTTTTCATCAGTGGACTGAATGCATAATAAAGCGCTATGAACAAGCTTCTTTTTCATACATAGAAGTTCGTGTATTTCATTCATATGCCCAACCCTTTGTTTCGGTAAAATGACATCACAAACAATAGAGGAAAAATCATTGACAAATAAATTTTTTGTGCTATTTTTTCTAATTTTTGTTTCTTTTTCTTCATTTTCCTTTCTTTCTTCACTCTCTATTGCTTCTTTTTCTATTTTGTCCTTCAACCTATGTTGATCCCTACTGACTTGTCTTGGTGCCATAAATTTCAACTTAATTTTGTGTCCCCCATGCCTCAAATAAAGCGAACGTTCATCAAGATTGAGTGTTTCAAAACGAAGCCATAACCATCCCAAAAGAAGATGACAAGAGTCCATGGGAGCGATATCACATAATACTTCTTTCACACATTGTCATGTACTGAATTTGATTCATACTTGATTCGGATGAAAGCTTGCTGGTAACTGGAGTTTCTCCATCAATCTTTGTCTCATAACATTGTTGTCGCTTCCGTAATCGTATGCAACTAAACATGGGTGGCCTTCGATTAAACACCTTGTAAAGTAAACTTCCATTATTATTCCAAACCAGAGTCATACTTTGAATACCAAATGATGTGAATCCAGAGGGGTAGATTCGTTTTACTGATCTATCAAGGTTGGAATGCTAATAAGCAAAACATTTGAGAAATTTTTTAAAACGAGAAAATGGAAATAGATAAGAAGATGGAGCGGAAATTGATAGGCGTCACACTTCCAAGGATGGAAGACAAGCCTAAGAGTTTAAACACACAAAGGTATGAAGGACCTTTGATAAAACTCAAGAATTCTTAAATCACTCAAGAACTTAGGAAAATCTCCCTCACTAAGATAGAAGAAATAAAACTATAATATTTTTTGAATAAAACTCAACTTGATTTCATTAATAAAAATTGTTGAGCTTATGTAGGAGCTTTAACCACCAGAATTACAAAAGACACATAATTTTCAATTACAACCCACTTAAAGTTATTAACGATCCACTCAAGCTGATAATGATCCACTACTGAATTGTTGATTGTAACTGAATTTATGGCAACCAAATGCCATCCACAAGCATTCAGCAAAGGTCCTCTTGGTCTTTCAAAGTTTGGTTCTTAAGTTTGCAAATGGGCCCTAATTTAACTTGAAAATAAAGAAAAACTAAAGCCTATTAATTGGTTAACCCAAAACACAATTTGGTCAACCAATTTTACATAGCATTGAACCCTTATTTAAATAAAAGAAAATGCATCAACGTGGCGTGTTAGTTATCCTCCATTTGGGCCATATGCAATTCACATCAATGGAGAACAACATGGTACATGTGTTTAATGCTTTATTATTTCCTCTCTCCTCCACATCACACTTGCTTTAAGTTTTATGCTTTCCATGTAGACATGCATAAATCACTCCAATTAGTGTTCATCCTCTCCTAATTATCATAAGTAAACCTACAAAACAAATTAACAAGGATTAGCATGTCAATTTAGGTTAAATCAACTCTAGTCAACAAGTCAACCCTAGTCAAAGGTCAATAAGTCAACCAAGACAACTTTAGAAAAATTCAAAACAAGGGAAATAGAAAATAATGAAAGGGATGAAGGATTAAGGAATTCCCTTTCTAAACAAGCTTAATCTCCCTAAACATGTACCTCCATTCATGGTAGGTGTCGCCATAGTTTGGAGTCGTCACCATAGTTTATTCTAGAAAACTACGAAAAAAATGAAAAGATAATACAAGGTCTGCGAAAATCAGATTTTGGATCCGGAAGTTGGTTATGCGTAAGGAAGGTGTTAGCACCTGCGACAACCGTCTTAAAATTATACCTTTAATTAAATTTGCAAAAACATGTGGTTTTCAAAACATTTAATATTTCCCGATAATAAAAAACATTGTTAAGAAAGAAACAAAAAAGATATATTTATTTTGTTTTAGGCCCGACAAAGATGTACCTCGTTCCTATATATTTTTATTCAAAATGAAAAATCAGGGACCACATAATTCTAAATGAAAACCTAATTGGGAAATTGTTTGGGAAACTTTTAAATTTAGTAGAAATGAACCCGACAAGGATTGACCTTATTCCTATGTATTACTAATTAGGGTTAAATATGTTTTTGGTCCCTTAACTTTCAGTGAATTTTGAAATTAGTCCATTTCAAAACTTTGGACCAATTTAATCATTCATCTTTCAAAATACGTGGATTTAGTCCTTTTAATCAAATTGTGTTAGGTTTATTTGATGTTTCATATGCATTTCAGGATTGTATTTGAGTTTTTTATACTGTTTGACCCATTTTTGCTTTAATGTTAAGTCAAATATTATTATGAAACACGCTTCAAATGTCAAATAAACTTAACAAAATTTGATTAAAATGACTAAATCCACGTATTTTGAAAGATGAATGACTAAATTGGTCTAAAGTTTCAAAATGGACTAATTCCAAAATTCACTGAATTTTAAGGGACTAAAAACATATTTAACCCTTCTTATTATAATAAAAAATCAGGGATCACGTCGTTCTCAAAGAACCTTTTAAGTAATTGTTAATTTGATTTTTTTTATAATTTTGAAATTTTTTTATGTTTTTTTAGTATTCTTAATTATTTGGAAATGAATGTCACACAATGCGAGCGGTTAGACAAAGCCTACAAATAAACAAAGAAAACTATTTTTTTTAGTTCTTCATATATATATTTTTAATAATTTTTTTAGAAAAAAGAAATTTGAAAAGGGTATCACGCAACATGAGTAGCCGAACAGATACTAAAAGAAATGAGAATTTTTTTTTTAATGATTTTTAGAACAAGGTATTTGATGTAGAAGAAATAATGTCCCTAAAAGAAAAGACCAAAATTAGGTGTAAAAAATGCGTATAATATTAAAATAAAATATAATGAAAATTTGGAATACATAAATAAACAAAAAAAAAACGACAATGGCATGTCTTCCAAACATTTTAACTCCTCTTCTTCTCTATCAATCTCACTCTTTGGTCCCTACATTACAACTAGTTTTTCTTCTCTCTTTTTTTCTGCCTTACAAGTTATTTATGTTTCTCCCAAAAGAGGTAAGGAGGTGTGTTTGTGCGAGTGGTAATAGGAAATAAAGATAGAAGTGTAAAGAATATTTTTTCAATCCCCTTTCATATGACAAATTGTGTATTTATATATACACATTGCAATACCAATGTAACCGTAGCCTTAATTATAATTAACAATATAAGGAAGGAATGGTGATGATAGCAACACATTATGGAAATCAAATCAAACATATTGCTTCTAAATATTGCTTTTAGGCATTGTCAGATGCTGCATGTTCGTAGGCACCCTAGTGGGCAGTACACTCCACTGGTTCGCAGAACTACGTGACAATTCAATAACATCTTTCATGATTTTGCGAACATGTTCGTGGCCCAGTACGTTCCTAAAAGGGTGAAGCCGTTATAGGTGACTGACCTTTTCGATATCAGGCAGAGGGAGCATAAATCCCTTGAAGAATATATGGCCAGATTCTTAGAAGCAGCACTAGGGATACACTCACCCAACGAGGAAATGTTCACATGCATCTTCGTGAAGGGGTTGCGAGCTAATTCCTTCGGCGGTTCGCTCATCCGGAATAAGATCAACAACTTAGGCAAGATCTGAAGTTGAGTGCCCTCATACATAGAGGCACAGGAGGTTCTGAAGGAGAAAAAGGTTGAGGAGAAGCGTTATGCCTCTTTAGTGAGGGTTAGGAAGACGAGGCATAATTGGCGACTGCAAGAGGTGGGTCGTCCACACAACTGACAGCTAAAGGAGAGGAAATGTGTGTCTTATATATACAACGTTATGAATACTGACTATCGACATCCGGTGTGCACTTTTGGTGAAGGATTGACCCCAACCAAGGATGGAGGCACATGCTTAAGAAGTCTAAGCATGTTTAGAAAGGAAGTTCACTAATCCTTCATCCATGTTCATTATTTTTATTATGTTTGAAGTTCCCTAAGTTGACTTAGTTGAAATCAACCTTAGTAGACTTGTTAACCTTTGACTAGGTTTGACTTGTTGACTAGAGTTGACTTGACTTAAGCCAAAATGCTAATCCTTATTTATGTGTTTTGTAGGTGTAAGTAAGATTAATTATGGTGGGTGATGTGGCGCAACCTTAGTGGAGAAGTGGAGATGAGATGGAGCATAGGTGGAAGAAAGAGAAAAGGCAAAAAGCATAAAGTAAAAGGCATAAAGCAAGTGTACCTATGTACCTTTGGTCTCCTTTGTTTTTAGCACACTTTAGCCACTTTTGGAGACATGTGAGACACCTTCTTGGTTTCCTTTAGTGCTAGAACGAAATTAGCCTTGCACACACCATAGTTAGCTCTTTTGTCTCTCATTTTGTAACCTTATTTGACCTAGTTTCTAGAAGCTAGGGTTAGGTTCTTGTAGAGACATCCTTAGGTATCTTTTATTTTCATAGAGGCCCCTAAACTCTTCTATATAAGGGGTGCTCCTAGACATGTAAAAGGGTTGAACATTTTGAAGTAAAAACACTTTTATGTCTCAACCATTTGTGAGAGTTTCCTCCCTTGGGAGTGAATACTTTTAAGCCTTATCTTGCATAGCAAGTGGCGGCACACATCCACTCATCTTCAAGGTTGCCATGGCTTCTAGCCTAGCCTTGTA
>Ga0214543_1006618_pt1 | contig 20492 bp, 9 predicted proteins | sample CNSS2metaG_FD_160094 | JGI IMG/M metagenome (GOLD analysis project Ga0214543, IMG submission 160094) | Root nodule microbial communities from cowpea collected in UCLA plant growth center, Los Angeles, California, USA - CNSS2 | ecosystem: Host-associated > Plants > Roots > Nodule | place: USA...
ATATAAATATAAAGAATAGTGATTGTATTGCCTTTTATATATATGATTAGTTTATATTTGTATGTTATGTTTTTTAAATAATTAAAAGTGAAATATGAATATAAAATGCATGCATGTAATGAAGAAATTCATTATATATTTACTCACATTAGTAGTCTTTTTGGACAAACTGAGGTTGTAATTTTAATTGTTGTGTATTGATTATGTCATGTATTTTGAGATGGAACTAAAGAAATCAAATTTTGCAGGTAATGGAAATTGTTGAAGCTTTATAAGGACAAGTCCATAGTGAGTACTTATTAAATTGGTTGGTTTTATTAATTTCCATTTTCATGTCTTGTATGTTTTAATGTATTGAGTAATGCAGGCAATTGAGGTTGGGAAACGTACGAGTGCCAGTGAGTCTGATGTCCATACTCATAGTGGGAGTTCTTTAGTAAGTATTTTAAAGTCGGTCTGATTTGTGTTGTGATCAAAATTTATAATTTTAAATGTTAAATTTTCAGGCAATGGAACTTGCTGAATGTGGTGATAATGCAGCATGCGACTTATCTGCTGATACTAATAGTTCATTAGTAAGTATATAAGTAGATAGATTTAATGTCTTAATTTTACTGGACAGTTTAAAGATGTAATTTGACTAAACATATGATTCATTGTAGATGTGCCTTTCTAGGACTGCTGATCTTGATCCGGATGTTGTTTTATGTGTCACGCCCAGAAAAGATCTTTGCACTACCAGTAACAATGAAGACATACAGTATATTCCAGAGAATTTCATGGATTTTGATCTTTTGGAGGACCTGCCATTAGCCCAATTGTCAGCTACAAAGACAATGAAGACTATCAAGAAGGAGAAATGATATTTAATTTATGAAAGCTATGAAAATTATTGTAGTAAATGTTGCTTAAGACTTTATGTTAGTTTCGTTAGAAATGTTTTGGCTCCTTCAAAGGCTACATTCGTTGATCCTGTTTTGATAAATTGTACTGGGGAACCTTCTTTAGTATTTTAAAGAGTTTTGGTTGTGATTACGTTGAAGAAAGTTTGTACACTTTTTGTATGTTGTGACCTTTAAATTTTTAATTTATTGATATATTTAGGGATCGTATTTAGCAATTCATAAATCATAACATGTATATTAATACTAAACACTAAGGTCTATTATAAAAAAAAATTTGTAACCGTCCATACGTTTATGTATTTATAATCACAATTCAACATGTTATCAATTGTTTTAAGTATACTACCATAATCAAAATTAAAGAAGACTAGCATCAGAACGTGTTATGAATATTTTTTTAAGTATACTACCATGATACGCGTTGATACATGATCCTTTTGTTACATTCGAACCTATGCATTCAGTTTAACATTTTCATATATTTTTTATAACATCTTATCTGTATTGATTAGACATGCATTTAATAAAGATACGTTAAAGTTTATAGAGCAGTAGGATATCATAATTCACTAAAGCAATCATCAGACCGACATTTATTAAAGCCAAAAACGTGCAATAGTTAAAGTTGATGGTACGATATTGTATTCCATTAAACCAATTAATTTGATAATTGTTTCCTGCGCTACAAGCAATGTGTAAGAGCAATGTGCATGTACAATATTATATATAATATAATGAAATGTAATTGTATAAAGCTGGCAGATTAGACACATTAGGATGAAAAGACTTGCATTTAAGAACCCGAAATCATGCTTCGCATTGACATGACTTTATAGTGGTGTTAATTTTGGCGCTAAAAATTTCACAATTCATCTATCCAGTATCATGCAACTGCCAAAATCTTTAGCTTAGTTTATGTTAAGACAACCTTTAATGGTTAAGTAAGTGATAATATATGAAGTCGATAATGTTATTTATGAAATCGTATTACCAATAAGAATATTAAGGTTTAAATATAGTTTTACTAATTATAAAATAATTTAATATTTGGTAATAATACTTTATATTTATTAAAAGTTTTCGCTAAATTAAATTCATATTAATTCAAATTTTTAACTTAATCAAAAATGTAGATAACGAAAGTTGAAACTTGGTATAGTAATCCCAAGACACATGTACATATTTATCATTAAGTAGACATAGTCAATATAATAGTCAATATAAATAAGGAGTTTTATATAAACATATATATCAACATTCCAAAATACATTAATGTTGATATACTAAATATCTAACATCTGCAATTCATAAAAAAGAAACTTAAACTAAGTGTTCATAGGTCGTACGTAATACTTTGACATACAAAATATTCAAAAGATTACAATAAGCTAATTCTTCAGTATATGGATTACGCCCTTTTCTTCATCCTCCACAACAAATCTTATCCGATCACCAGCAATTAATCCATTTTCTTTGCAAAACTTCTTCGAACCACAGGTCAAGTAACACTCATAGGAACTTCTGCCCGTCCAACGTATCTTACAGTCCCAGAATTGAGATTGGTCATTCGTCAGTGTGTAGCTCTTGCGTCCCTTGATCAAGCATTCTTTTGCAAATTTGGAATCCAGATACTACATTCGAAGAAAACATGTTAAGCCATCATAGATATGAATTCAAGTATGAAAACAGGACTATACATATCAGTCTTACCAAAGAAGATGCTTTAACATCATAATTGCTTAATACTTTCTCAAAATCAGGAGCAGCAACTGGAACTTGGCTGTTTGCAGCATTGCCCGAATCTCTATTATAATCCATTTCTAATCCTTCGGCCGAAAATATCCTATGAAGAAATACATTGTTTCCTACATAGTTTAAATGTAAGTAACACGGACCAGTCAACCCATAATATGGAATGTACCTACTAAAACCAAACAGAACCATCCTCAAAGACTCATCTGTATCCACATATATTTCAAACATCTTCGACAGAGGGTCATACAACTTGACCGCGTAATTAAACGCAAGTTTATCCTGACAGAATATTTGGAAGTAATATGGGACAGTAATCAACATCTAAGACAACAATCAACACATGAACTATATTAGAATCAATGCCATACAAATGCAACCGTAAATGTAATAAAAATGGATTAATATTGCATACCGTGGCTGGGATGAACTGCACCCTAAACGCTTGGAAAAACCTTATTGAAGACAAAGGGTTACATCCAAGAGAATTCTTTGCTTTACCAGGGTACTCAAACTCGGTCCAGTCCAAATCGAAAAGCCTTATACGAAAATACCGGTCTCCACAGTAAACAGTACACACATAATAAACATCGTTGATGTTATAAAAAGACCGAATGCTCTGAACACCACGAAGCTGTCTCTGACCCAAAAGACCTTGCTCAAACTCTATATTTATTGTATTTCTTTTCGGATCGCTAAAGTAGTTGGTCCCCAGCAGTAGCAAATTACCCCATTGTTCATAAAAAGCAACTTCGAACTCCAGATATTCCTGACATATACGAAACCAGAAGCATTCATAAAAATGAAAACTTTGAAAAAAAAATTGTACAAACACTTCAACCACAACACCATCGTACAAAAAAAAATATGAACTTTACGCCAGAACCTAGGTATTCCTATCCAAAAAATGAAACTTTAAATAAACGAAACAAAATAATGCACCAACCTCTGCGGACTCCATCACCGTCACTGAGTTCTGGTAAAAGTTTGTGAAGCTGATAGCCCTTGATGAAGACATTTTCACATTTGGACGCTGTTGTAACTACGACAGGGATAATGGTTTCTTTCTTCGTTTCTGACCAAACACAGGGATGATGGTTTCTTTCTTCGTTCTGACCAAACACACGCACACTGATCCAACTTACCTTTTAAAGGAACAAAACGTAATGACTGCACGAAATGAAACCCCCTAACGAAACCAATCAACATGCAAAAAAAATATCACCACGACAAGACATGTAATAAGTTCATTTTGCCGCCATCTTTTCGTATTCTGATACAAATATTACATTTATTTTAATGATATTAAATTAGTAGTAAAAACGTTTACCATAGCACTTTAATAATATACTGTTAGGTTAAACAAGAAACCAAAATACCAAAACATAAAACAATTAACCGAAATTGACCTTAAATTCAAATTAATTGTCAAATTAATAAATCAATAAGAGAATAATATTACAAATATAACAACACTAATATATATCCGTAATTAATTCTAGGAAATTATATCAAAATTATATTTATTTAAGGAATATAATTATTACATATTCTTTATAATCATGTAAATATAAATAGTAATTTGTTTATAAAAAATAACTTTTAAATCTAACAAGAAAATCCAAAACAAAAAAATTAACACCTGTTTTTTACTCTTTAATTTTGACTAAAACTCTAAACTTATTATCACAAACAATGTTTTGTAATTAAACTTCTAAAAAACATGATACTGACATTTCTTAATCTAAACAAAATAACAATCTATATCATAACAAATAAATTATTCCAAATTACTCCAAAACACATAACATATAACACATAATACATACCAATCATTAATTATACGTAAATATATAATTATATCATTGTTAGATGAATTTATCGTTTGAATATATTTAAATTCACAATTAAAACATCTATAACTTTTAAATTAAATTATTGATTTATTGATAATAATATTAAAATCTGTTTTCTAAACAAAAATTTTAAAAAACAAAAACATGACCCGACGTACGCACGAGTCTCATGCTAGTTATACTAAAAAGCTAGATAAAAAATACCAAAAAAAAATAAATGGATTAAATCATTTTTCATTGTAATTAATATTTTTGGCTGTGTTTAGCTGACATAATATTTTTAACTTAGTAACAACTTTTACCAAACAATTTATAGGAGATAAAAACTGAGGAAATTAACTTCTAATGAATATAATAAAATATTATGTAATTTGTTATTGATAGTGAAATTTGAAAATTGAAATTTGTTGCTTTCAAATTCGAAGATCAGAGGTTCTCAACGACAAAATACTGTGTTGGTGATCAGTGGCGGAACTTGGACAAAAAATTTAGGGGTGCTAATTTAAATTTTTTATATATAATTTATTAATTAAAAAAATTATTTCTTTTACTTAAACCATTTTAATATTACAATTCACACTTCTCAATTTTTAATCTTTCTAATTAATTGAGTTCACGCAAAATGAATATTCTAATTTCTAATCCAATTCAAAATTATTCAACTAATTTATTGTATGCACTAAAAAACATAAAATCACAACATTTTATAATGTAGGGTTATACTAATTTGAGAAAAATACCCTTATATATATATATATATATTAGTAAAAAACATTACGAGTCTTCATTCAATAATGGTAGTCGAATTCTTACCCCACAACGGAGTAGATTACTTCCAGATACTGTGGAGGCATTGATGTGTCTCCAAGACTGGTTATGGACCAACATGGAAGGTAATAAAATTAACACTTTTACTTAGATATTTTAATTAAGTGATTGTGAGAAATTTTTAATGAACTTCTTATGTTTTCAGGCTCTTCTAGATTGAAATTGGATAACATGAAATTTTATACAATGTTGCAAGAGGTGGACATCAATGAAGTTAGTAATTTATTTAATATTTCATTCAAAAATAAACTATAATATAAATTGTTTGTGATTTTTTATTTGTTTGTTTTTCAAAAATCAATCGGAGAGAGGGGACTTGTTGATCCAAATACTAATTATGGTTAAAAATTTGTTTTTTAAAATATTTTTGTAAATACCCGTGGATACCCGCGAATATGAAAAAAATAGGCGGATACTCGCATAACGGATATCCAACGGATATGGGTACGAATACGGGACGAATATTTATCCAGCGGGTAGGGTATAGGGAGCTACTACCCGTACCCTACCCACCCTGTTGACATCCATAGGCGTATCGCACCTGTATATACACATTTTTTTAAAATATGTGATATTACATTAGTAGGTGATGATATTGTAATGTTATTAAGATAATATATAAAATACAATTATATTTATTAAAAATAAAGTGAAATATATAAAAAAAATAAGAAAATAACCATTGATAAATGAAAAAGAAGAGAAAAAACATAAATGAACAATTTTATAAAAAACTTGTAAAAAGAACGGTCAATTTTCAAAAATTTAATAAATAATTATATTTTAAAGGATAAAATTGATATTTTGAACTGTGGATATAAAAGAGGGAATCCTATCTTTATATATTGTTATAGATATTTAATTTTTAATTGTATATTTTCTATTTATTCAGTACATTTTTATAATTAACTTTTATAGGTTTTAATAATGATAATGTCGAAAACATTTAATGACTTTATTATTATTATTTTTTATTTTAGTTACAAAATTAAATTGCTGAATTTAATGAAAAGTTTAAAACTTACCTGAATAGGACTCTCGTTTTTTTAAAAGATTTTCTACATTAATAAAATACTAAATTACATGAATATCTAATCTTCTTTTTATATTTTTTAATGAAATAATTAGTGAATATTAATAATTTCTACATATTAAATAGTTTATTATTTACCCCAGTAATATACTGAATTTATCTAATATTTTTTAATGTGTTCATCAATTAGATTTTACTTTTAGTTTTTATATTATAAAATCAAATTATGGATTTTTAATATAATAAAACATGTAATTTCATTGTGTTTTTATTGCTATTTTGTTAAAATTCTTTTATAATATTTTACATCAATGATTTCAATGATTTTAACTATTCTTTCAAGTACATTTTTGGCATGAAAAGAGTCCTCCCATTAATCTTTGTAATTTAAAAAGTAGCAATTTAAACACCATAATTTAATTAATTGTTAGTTCATCATTTTTAAGAGAAGAAAACATTTATATGTTGATATATAATATATATATATATATATATATATATATATATATATATATATATTATGTAACTCGAACATAATCAATTATTATTTCATAAAATATTATTGGGTTAAATATGTTTTTGATCCTTCAAGTTTTAGTGAACTTTGGAATTAGTCTATTTTCGAAACTTTATACCAATTTAGTCCTTCATCTTTAGAGATACGTGGATTTAGTCCTTCTTACCATATTTTGTTAAGTTTATTTTACATTTTAAACACATTTTATGATAATATTTAAGTTAACATTGAAGCGAAAATGTGTCAAACGGTATAAACAATTCAAATACTATCATGAAATGCGCTTGAAACGTCAGATAAACTTAACAAAATTTGGTTAAAAGCACTTAATTCACGCATTTTTAAAGATGAAGCACTAAATTGGTCAAAAGTTTGAAAGAGAGACTAATTTCAAATTTTACTAAAATTTGAGGGACCAACATATTTAACCCGATATCATTTCTATCTTGGAGATATTAGATACATAAGTTATTATTTGTAAATATCTTGGAGATATTTTTTAATAGAATTTGATAATCAGGTATTATATCATAAGATATGATCTGTAAATATCTTAACTCAACAAAGAAGATCCCTTTCTTGGTACCTATATAGTAGCTGCTCACATCATGATAGGCGAAAGGTCTATATTCCAAGACTTAAAGATCAAGAGAAGAGCAAAGTCATATTTGGAGGAGATAAACATGGAAGGATAATTGGTATCGGTAAGATAATTCTGAAACCTTCTTTGTTATTAATAGTGTTCTTAAGCGATGGTCTTAAATACAAATTGCAGATCATAAGTTAATTGTCTACAAGTGGGTGCAAATTCAAATTTAGATTGATTTGCTTACCTTTACATGGATTAGATAATCTCTTAAGGATCATATGTTGTGTGGTTCGAAGGAGAAGTGCACCCACACCTCGAGGGGCTGGAATTAGTTAATTGTGCTTTAAGTTTGAGGTGCAAATTTGAATGGGTAATAGACATAAGAACAATACATGATGATTCACTCTTATGAACCCTGTCGAGAAGGTTACCAAAGCAACACCTTCTCATTGTAGGATGATTTCGAAGAAGAATACCAAAGCCACACATTCTCCATAACATAAAAGGTTGCCAAAACTATACTATATCAATACAAGATGATTCACTCCATGTGGACCCTATCGAGAAGGCTTCCAAAGTAACAACTTAATTTAGGATGATTCATTACATGTGAACCTTTCGAAGAAAATATAAGGAAGCAAAATCTCAATCCAGGAAACCATGAGTATTTATGCATATCAACTATGACAATTTATCATATTCAAACTCTATCACTAAACTCATGAATACCCCCTCAACATAACTCACCCTTAGAAAACTTCATCAACTTATTTCATGCTTAGTTGAAAAAGCAAACAATGCCAACATCATCAAACAAAAAACCATATGATCAATGATGACTGGAAAAATATTCACTTCCTCCCTTTCATAACCATTCTTCTAGGGAAAATCATTCTTAGCTTACTCCTTTAATTCTTCCACAGTGCATTCAATGGTTACGATCACACATCACTTCATATTTATAACTCCACCAACATTTATTATGCACATCCCTCAAGAGGCTCTCAAAATGTTTTAGACTCTTTGTAGGATTTCACCTACTCGCATTTAGGAGTCAAGATACCAAATGTATTTGATGACATCCAAGCAAAGAAATGAAATTTTTTGTCAAGACTCATCATACACTTGAGTTTGGGGTTACTGTACTACACAGTTCATAAACTAAGAAGTATCAGACAATATTGAGAAATATCAGGAAAATTGAGAAATATTAGACAAGACCGAGAAGTATCCCTTCTGTCAAAAAATGTCAGTCTTGTTAAGTACCATCTTACTAAGAAATAACATGTAAGGTTGAGAAATGTTAATCTTTTCGAGAAATGTCAAAAAAGACTTAAAAGAATTAGACAAGACCAAGAAGTAATAATTGCTAATAAGCATTAAGCAAAATCGAAAACATTTAACTACAATATTTATGCAACCAATCAAATGATAATAAATATATAATATCATGACTAAACAACGACTAAACCAATATGAAAAATGACATAGACCATATCTCAAAACTTATTCAGGTAAAAACCCACTAAAAATAGTATAAATAGGCAATTATCCACCAAGAAACAATTGGGAGCCAAAAACTTTTAGATATACCAAAATTAATTAGTAAAAATATGCAATCTTATAAATGTCATCTCACCGTTATAAGAATATTATTTTGGATAGTTTACTTTTATTATATATTTTTTATTTACAAAGTGATTGTAGTCGATATATGAGAAAAAAAATGCTAAACGAATATTTGTTATTAGTCTATACGGACTGTTCTGTACTCAATTACACACATTAAAAAAAAAAAAGATTAGGACAATTCTATAAACAGTTGATAAATAATATTTTCAATGAATAAAAGTAAAACACATATTCAATATTTAAAGCTTAAACTTTAAGCAATGCTATATATGAGAGGAAAATATGCTATCTAATCTAGGTCTATTCTGATTGTCTAAATACCTTAATGGGACAAAATTAAGAGGCAAAGAATGAGAACCTAAATTGGTCATCTATTAAATAAAGGTGCCTTTATTTGAAATTTCAGAAAAAGTTATGACTTAGAAAGTCAATTAGTTTAAATGATCTATTTTGTTTTTGTAAACACCGATTTAGATGTGTTTACCAACGAAGAACTATTTGTCTCCTATAATTTTTATGAGAAATAATTCTCAGCCGTTCCTAAAAATATGGATAAAGTCATTTTTTATGTTTCTATTTTTAAATTTAACTTTATTCAAACATATTAAAATTCATTATAATGATAATTTTATTAAGAAATAAAATAAATATATAAAAAATAATAGTTACATTTTGATAAAAAAAATATTTTCTTCAATATTATTTATTTGTATCTTTAAAATATACTGTTTTGAATATATTAAAAATACTTCTTATATATTTTAATACATTTAAATTAATATATTTCTAAAATACATCTACTCAACCTGCCAACAATATATAGGTAATTCAAATACAAAATTAACATTTTAGATTTCTCGTTGTCGTAGTAAAGATTTAGTTCTTTCTTAAAATTAACTTATTTCTTATCAGTACATGACTCTATGAAACACAAATTACCAAACTTTGTTTGCTCGGTATATTATTACTGTCTCGTAATTAGACAGCTTACCAAAACCATCAATCATAATTTTACACTTAATGTGTATTTAAGGTATCAAACTTAAATCTTGTAATGAAATAAAAAACAGTATTCAAAATGCTAAATTCTTCCATCTGATATATTAGTAATTTATTGATTGATATATAAATTGTTTATTATATTGAGTAATTATTTTTATCATAAAATTAATTATTATATAAAAAATTTCTTATAGTGCATGAACTAATCTTAAAAAAGTTGACCGATACTTCATTCCACTAATATATAGTTATTAAGAATATCACTATAGCATATCTTTGCAAAAACACGTAACAAAAGATTAGCACATGTCATACTGATAAATGAAAAATTCGATAGATTAATGTATTAGTTAGAAATTGTTTACTCACAAATCGTGAAAACAATTTATACAACAAAGAACTTGTGTTTTGGCCAACGATAATCACAATCAAGATTAATAATTGGTTCAATAACTAAAAAATAATTGATAAAAAAACCAAACTTTAATGAGTAATAAATCTCTTACAATAAAAGTTAATATTTGCCAAGAACAGAAACCCGTAGAAAGTAAAGAAAAGATACAGATACTACTCAGCAACACAATATACCAAAACACTTCAAACGAATTTAAAAGAAAAACCACCTATTTATAAATTAAAGTTAGTTTAATGTTTTTAAAATATTATTTAATTTTGTATAAAGTAAATTTAACTTATTTATAAAAATAAGTCAAAATTACGTTTGTTTCTTTATAAATTATCAAGTGGTAAGAGAAAAAATGAATAATCACTCTTGCGTGGGAGTTTCATTTAGATCCAAACCCAAATTCCCAGTGCCTCTTTTTTCTTTCACTTCCTGCACAATCTGCTCCTCCAGCGACTCCGCCCACCGTCTCTGGGACGCTTCGCCGCGCCTGAAGTACTTCACCGCCGTCTTCATGCGGCGGAGTATGGCGGAGAATTCCTCGACCTCTTCATCCGTCACGTCGCGCGCCTGCTTTTTAACCTGGCTGTCTGAAACGGCGTCGTTGGCGGTGTGTTTCCTTTTCTCACCCTCTTTCGACATTCTAAGAAAAATTCGGCGCTTTGGTTTGAGACATTGCCCCATTGCCTGTTCTTAAATTAGTTGGAAATGGGGCGGTGGTGGCGCTGCAGTGATGTTGGAATTTTGATGTCGGTAAAATATGGGAAAATACTCGAATTTAAAATTAATTCTTTATTAAATTTTGTGAAACTATTTTATTATCGAAATGAAATTTACAGATTAATTTAACAGTTAATTGAGAATTGTTCTGTTAATAAATTAAATATTAAGAATTAATTTGAATTCTCTATGCATTCAGAATTTTTATATACTTTTTGTAAATAATAAACAGAAAGTGTTTCATGATAAATGACCGAAACGAAACAATTTATTTATGCTTGAAATATGCTCCTCAAAGGTACCGTCTTTTTATTTTTCCATTCACAAGCCAACACGTGTATGGCCATTACGCTTTCTCAACACGGTGATTCGACGTGATAGGCGGTGCCATGCTGTTGCATAATATAACGTTGAAATCAGAATCCGATAAACTTAATGATGATTCTTGTATAGCACTAAGGAGCAATTTTTAAAGTCTAGTGATACCTTCAACGCCATTTAATACATACAATCATACAATAATTATGTATCAAAATTTTAAATATTACTATCATTGTGAAAACGTATATTGAAAAGGGTTTATCAAATTATCATTTTCCATCGGATATATTTGTATACATCCACAAATGTTATTATCTACTTTTATTGCTGACTCCCACTATTCTTAAGTTTTTAAAATTTATTTTTATGTTTATTTTTTGTAAGCATAGATGTTATATTTAAGACATTATTGTGAGAATTAAAAAATAGTGGACAGTGATGATTTAAAAAAAAAAATATTAATATTTTAATAATAAAAGATTTGGGTTATAATAGATTTTTTATTAACGGAAGTTTATTTTATAGAAGTTGCTATTTTTTTAAGATTTTTAAAAAAAAATTTCATGTATTTTTTTTCTAGAATTTTAACTCTAACCTTTATTCTTTTGAAGATAAAAACATCAAAGATTCATTTGTTGTGAGGAATTCTATGAATTTATTCAAAGAGTCCAACAAAGTAAGTTTTCTTTTTATCCTTTTGAGATATATTAGCTCTTTGGGTTGTATACGGGCTATAAGGTTATATGTATGTGATTAAAAGGTGTTCTTGGTAGATCTTCGTCACTCTATGATTTTAATGATATGCTTATATCTCTAGTTAGGATCTCTATTTTTAAGTTAGGTTTTCTTATGTGAGATAGAGAACCAAGGAGCATCTTTGAGGGAAATGGTAAGGAAAACTAATCTTAATTCTTGCACTTTTGTTTTAGAATGATTGGTTGGTAAACTATGTTTTTTATTTGAGTTAAATATGTTTTTGGTCCTATAACTTCGAATTAGTCCATTCTCGAAACTTAGGTCCAATTTAGTCCCCAAACTTTATAAATGTGTGAATTTAGTTATTTTAACCAAATTTTGTGAAGTTTATCTAATGTTTCAAATGCCTTTCACGATTGCATTTTAGTTGTTTATATCGTTTGACACATTTCTGTTTTAATGTTAGCTAGAAAACGTATTTGAAACGTCAAATCAACTTAACAAAATTTGGTTAAAAGCACTAAATCCATGGTTAAAAGATTAAATCCACACATTTCTAAAGTTGAGGGACTAAATTAAGCTAAAGTTTCGAACAAGGACTAATTCCAATTTCCACTTAATGTTAAGGAACCAAAAACATATTTAAGAAAAGAATAGTGAAGTTCACCATTGTCCGTGGCTAATTTGCACAAAAATGTATATCATTATTCAATTCATAATGAAGAAATTCATATTTGATTAATATACATAAATAAATCATTGATGAGATGCTAGAATAGAAACCAATTTCTACATGTGTACTAGATACATAGTAGTATCAAACAAGTGTCGTATCCATGAAGATTTTTTAAGATTGTCCAATATTTACTATTGGATTCAATGAAATGGTGTTTACTGAAGTTGTGTTGATCATAGAAAAAAGAAGATTAAATTAAGATATGGAAAATATGATGATAAATACTTGTTGAGGTTGAATTTTATCTCCTCTTCTTCTAATCTCTTGCCACTATCTTTCATATTTAATATGTCATTCATTCACTGTCCTCTAAGGAGATCTAGACCCATTCCTACAACCTAGAACCTAAGAAATTCACACCAGTGTGATTCCTCCGCTCTTGGTTGAATGGATTATTGCCTTAAGTGTAGGACTTTATATCCAGCTCAAGCTTTAAAGCATGTAAAAGTCTTTGACAAGAATGAGATGGTTTGATTGGACCATAGTTTAGGACTAGTCTTCCAACTTAATACAAACTAGTGAAATAAGATAAGTTGTCAATTCATCCAAGCAATAAACATAAATCAAACCAAAAACAGTTGAATAAAAGCATAAATAAATATTGAAGAGGTATTAGTACAGAGAATTATAATCAATTACATCCAACCTCAATGCAAGACAGTTTAGCTACTCATAATGAGAGAGAAAGCTAAGCTCTAGAAGTTTGTTTTTCCTCTCGTATACCTTTCACTAGGATATTCTATTTTGTTATAGAGATAATGCCTAAAGAACCTAATAATGGGATGACAAAACCATAGGCAAGATCCTACTTTTATAGGAAATCTTGGGCGGTGCTCATCTTCATTCTTTAGTGCTCAACAACAGGGGTTTCCTCTCATGGTGGGTTTTATTTCAACCCAACCCTTTGTTCTGGTGATCAACACTTGAGTTTTCATTCTTTGAAGGATTTCCATGGCAACTTAGGCCCTTCCTTTGGTGCTTCAAGTTTTCTTTTGCAAATGGTTTTCTTGTATGGCTTAGAACCATTCTACGTCGCTCAACTAGAAGGCCAAAATTCATGTTCTTTCTCTACTGCCTTCAATGCTCAACACCAATAGTGTGGCTTGACTAAATCATTGTTGTTTTCCTCCACAATCACTACAATACATCAAAATGGCATTAATTTCAAGAAATTCTAATTCTCCATACCTCATTCTATTACTTTAAGCTAAATATAAACAATTCATGGATTATAAGTGTTAAATTCATGTAGAAATTAATTTATTCTAGACATTCTAACATTGTAAACATCCAGGCAAGTGGCACCGACATGAAACATGACTTAATTGCCTTTATTGCCAATAATCTGGGACTAAAATGAACCTCCAAAGTATTCATGAAGGCCTAGAAAAATCATGTCCTACAAGGGAATAACGCAGATTGACTTATACAAAGCATTAAGGGAGAAATTTTTTAATGAAGAGAAAGTATATCAGATGAATTTGTCTAAATATATAAACTCAATTGAGGTGGTGGATTTTGGTCATAACTTGGGACAAAAGGGGATTTTTTATTGGAGTTGGAAATATTGTTCTTTCATTTTAGTCTATTGATCTTATTTAGTTCAATAATGCTACCTTTTCTATATAGGAATAAGAGTCATATTAAACTAGTGCATTCATGGAATCTTTTGGCGACATTATTGAAAGTTCATGCAAATTACAACCATAGATGTTGGTATGATCACGATAGAATATGTTCTCACAAACCAAAATCAATCAATCTCAATGTCTATAATCATTGAAATGGTTCATCTCAAATCTCACCAATGTGTAGTGTGTAACATCCCTACTGAAAATTACTTAATTAAAATAAATTAATAAATAAATAAGAATAAATAAATTCAAATGTTGTACTTTATGTAAGGCCCATTTATTTTTCTGCCTTTTTGTAAGGGCTGCCCCAATCTTATGGGCCTAAGGGCTGGTCCAAAGGGGAGAGATTAGACCTAATCTTCCCTAAACCTAAACTTTGTGTTCACTTTCGAAAAACAGAAACCTCACACCCTTTGAGCGGCTGCCATTTTCCTCTGGTAGGGTTTTGGATCCCGTTTGTTCCCAAATGCATATAGCTCTCTTCTGTCCATGGAAGTTTATCTCAACCATGCTCTTCTTCCTTGCCACTGTTTTTATGATTCGTACGATTATGGTGCCATTGTGAAATATTGAATGAATGTATATTGTTGTTGGAGTGTGTTTGGATGGTTGTGCAGGATGAACAGTGGCGAGACCCGACGTTCTCGCCCAAGTGACCCGGCCTCGCATAGGCGAGACTTGTAGAAATAGGCCCAAACTCGCGCTCGAGCTCTCACTCAGGCGGAGAGCTTTTGTTTGAGCGAGACACCATCTCGCTCAAGCGAGAGAGGCTCGCCTAAGCGAGGACGCGTGGGGGCTTGAGGTATGTTGTTGCATGCGTAGCTTAGGCAAGGAAGCTCTTTTTGGGCGAGGGGCATTCTCGCCCAAGCAAGTAGCGACTTGCTTAAGCGAAAATCCGCGAATCTCACAGGGTTCCCTGATGACAGTCTCGCCTAAGCGAGACCCTGTGGCTCGGGCGAGACTGGCACGGGACTTCTCTATATAACTGTACCTTTCATGTTTTTGGGCCCTTAATTGTATGATTGGCTTGGTATGCTTTACCTTGAGTATGAACTGTATGAATTGAGTGACCTTGTATGAATAAGATGGAATTATGATTCATGATTCTTAACATGAGGTGAGCATGATGTTTGTATGGAGTGATTCATGGAATTAAATTGATGAGTTTGATATGGATTTGACATGAGACATGAGTGAAGGTGGATTAATGAATGTGGCATAGTGTCGGTAGGAAATACACTGCTACATTCGTGATTTATGAAGGATGAGTGGAATGGATTCAATATGGAATACAAGTGAGGATGGATTGTAAGGGTTGACATGATATATATACTTATGCATGTTAAATATTACTTGTTTGATTATGATTGGTCCTTGGTTAATGCGTAATTCCTCGAAATATCTAGGTGGGGTTTCAAGATCGCGCTTCAGTGGTCGGGACGTAATTCCATGGCCCCTGTTAGTAGGTGTCCCTGGTGGTGCCCCATCTATATAATTTGGTGAGGATTCAAGTTAATGATTGCATCCTGACACTCTAAGGAGTCAGTTAGTCTCACTTAGAGCAGACTGACTCTTGTGGTGAGAGTAGGAGGAGGCTTGAAATTCATTAAAGGCTAACCTTGTGGGTGAGGGATTGATTCATTGTAACACTTGTAACACATAGCTTGGGGGTGAGTAGCTCGGGGGTGAGCAGAGGTATCTACCACAAGTGCAAGCATCCGCTGAATCCGACCAGATTATATGTAATCTGGATGAGTCGAGTCAAGTCTTAGTATATTGATTGAAGGGTCATAACATGCTTGGATGATATATGTATATTGGACTGTGATGGTATATCTGATTACATGATAAAACTACTTTTGGCTCTAGCTTACCCTTCTGTTTTGTTGTGTGTTTTGCTGTGTGGTTCTCTCTTTTGCGATGATCATCAACTTGTTGATTTGAGCAGATGCGAGGAACACCCGTGGCCAACAGGGAGGTGATGGTTCCGCTGCTTAGTCGACTGCACTTGGGCTTTTCTTTTTATGTCTTTTGCTAGGGTTATGGCCCATGTATTATTTGATATGTATTGTGTTTCTGGTTACTTTAGACCTTGTACTTTGTCTGGTTTGGCATCGTGGTTTGCCCTAGGATTTCCTTTTTATAACTCTTGGATATCTTTAGGGAGTGAGTCTCTACTCCGCATCTATGCTCTTATTATTATTTTGTGTGATGTGTCATTGAAGTAAGTTTATTTATTTAATGAGACATTACACTTTATTACTCCCAAGACTCGGGAAAATTTAAAACATTGATAATCATGTTATAATTTAAATAAAGATAAAATAGTAATTTTATTACAAGTTCCAAAATCTAACAAAACAAAAAAAAAACATAAGAAATCCCTAGCTCAAAATCCCCAAGCTAGCCCTCTCTCCGTCTTAGGTGTTAGCAGCATCACTTGTATCATCAACTACTCCCGTGTAAAGAATCACACGATCATCGCCAAGCACAAATAGAAAAGGTGAGCTCAAAAGAATATAATAAACATATCAAGCAAATAATATAAATACACCCAATTATAGTATCATAGCTAGATCATGGTCAAATACTTAATACTCCCAAGGCTTTTCAACCTCCACACCAACAACAAAGTTAGCCATGGACTCAGGATTCATGATGCTCACATGAACCTGCCCGCTCGTGGTCCTGCCTCTACGAACCTCCCCGCTCGTAGTCATACTCTCCAAATCTGCCCGCCCGTAGTCCAACACATGTGATCCACTAGCTACGTACCTCCCCGCACACAACATCTCTCAACTGTGAGCACAGAACATACGAACCTACCTCGCTCGTATCCCCACAGGAGAGTAATTGAGTATGAACCTCCCCGCTCATACCATCACATGTCAATCACCACCCATGAACCTACCCGCTCATGGCACAACATCTCTTGATCCACGCTCGCATCAATTCGTACATTAATACACACAAACTACACTAAACTCACTTGGGCAAGAAGCCTTAGCTTAAGCGACTAGGCCTGTCTCGCTTAGGCTAAGCTTTCTCGCCTAAGCGAGCGTGCTAACCTGATTTATCTGCGAAGTCTCGCTTAAGCGAGTCTCTCCTCGCCTGGGCGAGATCACCCTTCACCTGACTCCAAAAACTCTTGCCTATGCGGCGAGTTAAGCACAACACAAAGTTAAGCACGAGGTCTCGCTTAAGCGAAAACCTCTCGCCTGGGCGAAAAGCCTTGTCGCCCAAGCATCAACCTCTTCGCCTACGCGAGGTGCCCAAAACAGAATCTCACACCCCTCGATTTCTCGCTTAAGCGAGAGGTACTCGCTTGAGCGAGATAACAGATCGCCCAAAACCTGGGCGCTCCGCCTAAGCGAGTAGCTCGGGCAGAAACAGGATCAAGACTCTGCAACTCTCGCCTAGGCGAGCCTGGCTCGCCTGAGCGAGATTAGCATAGGGTATCCCTGGTCACGCACGCACAACGCAGAATTTTTAAACCAAACCCCAAACAAGCATTATCACGCATTCCTTAGGCAACAATAATTCTTATAGATATGCTTAGACCTAATTGAACCACCACAATTCGTGATTGAACCACAACAGCCCTATAATGCAATTAGCCCAATCATATTCATACAATTGCTTAAGATGGCTCCAACAATTTCAATACAATTACACCTCTAAACCATACCATGTAGAGCATGAAAATTCACAATCCTAAACTATCATACATGCAATCCAGAGTATACGAATATCCTCAATCATAAAAATATGCCCAAAGAACTCCCCTAACCTGGTTTTTTTCTCAGCTTCAAATAAAAGAAGATGGATGGTTCTTCTGGCCCCAAATTTGGTTCCTTTAGTGCTCTCCCAACTCAGCTCTCTTTGATTTCCTCTAATCCTCTTTTGACTCAATTTTCGTGCTCCTTACCACTCTCTAGGTTTTCAGACTTCAAAACCCTCCTATTTACTCTATTTTCCTTTTTTATATTGTCCTAAATATGGTTAATGACAAAAAAACGAAAAAGGCTTTTTAATTATTTATAATTGCCCTTCATAGCTCATTATGGGTTGTTTTCCCCATTCTCTTTGCTGCCCAAATGTCTCTAAGGTTTCTCCACCCCTTCACATTCAACTCACAATTACATTTAGCATAAATAAAGAAATCAATTTCGTTCTCAGCAAGTTTTGAACACACAACCATTGTATCACAAGACAAATGCACAACCAAATCAACCAAATCATGTTTGTGATAATTTCTATAATTATATAATTATGTTATCACGCAACATAATCATGCATATTATTAAAGTTAAAATAATTCGAACACCACACAAATGACATACATAGGACTCGAACCCAAGTCCTCTCACACAATAAAGTACTCTCAATCACTTCAGCTAGTACTTTTCCACGTCACCACAATTAGCATTAAATGCCATAAAGGCTTCTACTACCCGCATTTATTAAATAATTCTTTATTTAATTATTTAATTTTCTCGGGCCTTACATAGTGGGTCTGTAAACTATACTTGCCACTCATTACTTGCACACACATAGTCTTCTAGGAGGAAATTATGGTTATCACTTTCGTGAAATACCTTGAAAAATAATCCATTTTTATGGGTTCAGCTCCCCCAAAACACACTGATTTATAGAAAACTCAATCTTAATTATACTTAGGTGAACTTGGCTAGGTTTAAATAAAACCACTTATACCCGTAATTGTGTGTAACAAAAGAAATAATAATATTGTGTCAACTTTGCCACCAATCAAGCATTTTGGCCACTAATCAAGTAGAAAACCAACACTCAACAAAATAAAAACAAAGAAAAAAGAATATCTACCTGAAGTGAAATCTGGAGGTGGAACTTGAAGTGGTGGTGTTCCATAGTGAAACTAGACTTGAAGGTCTGAATAGAGGAGCGTGCAAATTTTGTGAGGTTCGGGGAAGGGGCAACCCCTTGTTCTGACTATTCCTTAGTGATTTGAACTTGGGTGAGAAGAAGAAGTTTCGGTAAGAAGATTGTTTGATTAACATAGAGAAAAGGAGTTTTGAATGAACAGGGAGACTAAACCCACTCCACTCAGGGTTTTTGGGGCTGGGAGCTTTCAAAAAGCTTCTCATTAAGTGGGTCAAAAAGGTAGGGCTTAATTTTAAAAGGAGCTACAACTAACCATGGGTTATGAGTTAAAATGATAGCTCTATAAATCATATTTTGTACTAAGGTTTATTGCATTTCCTAAATGTTTCTATCTTTCTTATTCTTTAATTATAGAATAGATTTGTATTTTTTATAGAATTTGTAGTGAATGTTATATAAATATTGTATTTTTTTAGAGAAAATTTGTATTTCTCTACATTAAACTTACTTTGACTGTTTGATTTATGATTTTTTTTCATATGCCACATTGAGTCTATTCTTGCTATAATGTAATTTTGGCTCACAAAAGTTTCATTTGGAATACTAGAACATGAATTTTGGAATTGGTAACCGATTGGAATAAATCACGAAAGTTGTAGTAGAAAAGTAGTTTTTATTAAACTTTATACTAAGGGACAAATTTGTAATTTCATTGCTTACAATTTTTTAGTTTAGTTTTTTTATTTTATTTTCTATCTTTTACTCTTGGAGCTCTCTACACTTTTCACTAAAGTCATTTTCTACCAATGAGAAGCTCTCCACACTTTTCACTAAAGTTATTCTCTACTCCTTTCTCCTTTCTCCAGCATTTTCATTTTTACTTCGAGAATTCAGTTCCTGCATTCTAATTTATAGTTCATAGATTTAGCATATTTAGATTTTTAGATTTTCAATTATGCACTACAATGTCTAATGTTTTTCCAAATATATATATATATATATATA
>Ga0214543_1006621_pt1 | contig 20486 bp, 13 predicted proteins | sample CNSS2metaG_FD_160094 | JGI IMG/M metagenome (GOLD analysis project Ga0214543, IMG submission 160094) | Root nodule microbial communities from cowpea collected in UCLA plant growth center, Los Angeles, California, USA - CNSS2 | ecosystem: Host-associated > Plants > Roots > Nodule | place: USA...
CTCTATATATATATATATATATATATATATATATATATATATACAATCTGTGGTGCATGATTTTAATACTACATCATATCAATTTGCCTAAAAAATTTTACATACGACCAATAGTACTTTTAGTAAATTCCAAAGGCAATGTAGAATATTGATAAAGTTATGTTCTGATTCACTCAATGTTATTTTAGATTGTTCAGCATTGTCTTTTAGACACTTTCTTTCTTTTGTTTCCAAAAAACAATGTTGAATGATTTAGGAATAACGCGGAATGCAGTAGAGCATAACTTTATGAATTATGAGTTTCAACTTGTATTAAATAGAAAAATTCTTTTACCTTAATACAGACGTAGTCAACCAAAATTAGTATATATGTTGTAAGTTAATTATGTTATAAGTGTGGAACTTGTTTCATGTAGATAGGGACAACTTCTGCCTACTTTTGCAACACCAATAATCCAACTTGTGAACCACGTGAATCAACAGCAACATGCATCACAAATAAATATCACAATAAATAATTCTTGTTGTATTCATTTTCTCTTTTGCAGCTAGCAATTCCATGAAACCACTACTTTTTTTTCTTTTGTCATTTAAGCTTTTCAGTTGCGGCCTTGATATGTATGTGTACAGTTACTTCTCTTTTTCCATTTGCCTTTTCACCGAAAACATGAAATTTTAACCTCACATCATCTAGGGACGTTAACAGTGCAAATAAGATACCGACAGTAACTATCATGTATTTTATTTATTAGATATCGTATCTATACTCATAACCACGTATGTATCCGTTATGCGAGGATCTCATATTTTTAATATCTAGAGATATTTATGGGTATCTGCGGATATTTATAAAAAAAATTTTAATATTTAACAATATATTTTAACAATAAATTCAAATAAAAATATAATGTATAACATTCAAAAATTTCAAAAATTGCATATAATCCTTTTAAATAGTGTTAAATAACAGTTTACAAAGAAATTAATTTTTATGAAACTAGTTGATAAAAAATAACTCACTTAAACTCAATGTGTTAATGTTTTAATCATGTTTTTATTTTTATTTTTTAATTTAAATTAGATATACTGGATACGTGTATTCATCACAGATACAGATACTATGATATTTGTACCCGGCTAATTAACATGCAGGTATAAAAGATATTCGTACCCGTTACTCACAAAAATCTATTTATAATATCATGTTCTACCTGTTGCAGGTTTTATCTACGAATATCTCTATATAGAGATTTTTTTTCTGACATTCCTACCTCCGTTTTCAATTTTAGCTTAGGTGACTTAGAAGTAAATTACAAAAGAGGATAAGAGAAGTTGAGGATTCAACTTTCTTCGTTAATATTTAAAGAAGTTAGTTTGGTGAATTTGAAAGAGAAAAAAAAAATCGCAAGTTCCACTCTTTTGATTAACAAAATACTAATAACTAACCGACTAACATTTCCTGATAAAAAAATAAAACTTTGTAATAACGTACAGGTTGCGCCTAAAAAGGAAAAAAAAAAACTATACAAACGAAATAAGAAAAACTAAGCAACATTAATGGAAGAAAATACAGAAAAAAAATTAAAATAAAACATTGTTATATCTTTAAAGGTTTTATGTATGAATAACACGATTTTGCAGTATACATTCCAAGTTTATAAGATTCTCTCTCTATATACATTTTAGTTAGTATTGTTATTTGAATAAGAGATATTCATTAGTTTGCATAATTTCACGATTCAAATTGACGGTATGTTGAATTTGACTTAAATTTAAATTTATTAAAACTATTAAGTTGGAATAAATAGTAATATAACTATTATTCATTTACTCTATTATTCTATTATTAAATATTATTTAAAATATTACATTTTTTTAAACATTAATGATATAACATACTTTTTTAAATATATTTTAAATAATTATTTTATCATTCTAAGTTTTAATAACAAAATTTAAACTTGTAACATAATTGATCTAATCTAATAAAAAAAATGAAATGAGTTGGATTGGATTGAATAAAAATTAAAAAAAAAATTAATTAAACATATTATTTTAATTGAATTAGGTGATAGATTATCAAAACTCAATTATACACTCCTAATTTAAATTCTAAGAGTAGGGTTGAAGACATCGGTAGACTAGATATGGTCACTTAAATTTGTAACATGAAGATATTTTATTATCTTTCGAAAAAAAAATGTGTCAAATGTCCTTTTAGAAGAAATTTTGCTTCCATCATCATATGAGAGAGGTTTCTTTTTATTGTCGGTCTTGTCTTATTAACTATCAAATATTTTTAATAATGCTAGCATCGTTTGAGGACCAAAAGCCTAAGAAATGTAAATCATACGTGTTTTTATTGCACTCAATAGTCACATAGTTTAGAAATTTAAAGCCGTTTAAATATTTTTTCTTCCTTCCACTCATCGAAACGTCTTTTAAAGATATAACTGTGACAGAATCACACTCTAAATCAAACAATACTTTAGATGTATAATAGTTGACTCTAACGATATTACTTGACAGATTTGGGATCGAAACAATACGATAATAAGTCATTTTTTGCACCCAAAACATATTTGAACAGTACTAAATTTTATTTTTATAAATATTTCGTAAAACATTATTATAGTAACAAATTTATGCAAAATAAATTGCATATTTAGTTTTTATGTTAAGTTAAAATCAATTCTAAAACACCTTATAACTTTTCTTAAAATAGGGCAAAGAGATTTTCTATAAATAAAATACACAGGATGGTTTTAATTTATGAGAGAAATTATCCAACACAACTAATTAGAATTGAAGGTTAATACTACACGACTAAAAGAATCATACCTTATGTGATCCAAACACATTGAATTGATTAGAGTTGTCAAAACGGGTAATCTGGTCCGATCCGATTCGACCCACCACGGGTTGATTACTTAGTGAGTCAACCCAACCCGGCTCACTTATTAGCGAGCCAAAAAAAATCAAACCCAACCCAGCCTACCGCAGGTTGGTGGGTTAAACGAGTTGGCTCACGGACTCACTTAATTCAAAAAATACAATTTTTTATTTTTCTTTTTGAGTCAAAACTAGATTATAATTCTAATTAAAATATAAATAAACTTTAATACAATCCAAATACAAACCAAAATCACAAAAATACAAATTATTTATGTGTTGGTTAAAAAAACAACCTAACATGACCTAGATACATAGTCCAACTTAACAAAAAATACTTGTGTGACCTTTTATTTACGGGTTAGTGAGCTGGGTCAAAAATTAACTCGTATTGAAATTTGTAAAAAAATTTCAACCCAACCTAGCCTGAACCCGTGGTGAGCGTGGTTGGCTCCCGGGTTCCAACCCATTTTGACAGCTCTAGAATTTACAGAGAAGGAACTAGACTATGATAAAAAAAATCATTAGAAATAACCATTCACTTTTATATATAAAAGTTATTTTGAAACATTTTATATTGAGGAGGTTGAACACGTTATATATATATATATATATATATATATATATATATATATATATATATATATATATATATATATATATATATATATATATATATATATATATATATTAAGAAGTCGATTTTAAATCTAATTCAATCTTATAAAACTAGCGTGTAAATGAGATTTGCACTAACTTATATATAATAAACTGACCAAATTACAAGTCAATGTGAACCTTTCAACGATATAAGTTTAATGTAATAAATTAGACACCACTTTCGATATAAAATTTAAAATCTTAATATTTATAAATTTTTTGTTTTTTTTATATATCATTCAAATTTTGATTTCAATTTAAACGAGTGGTAACGACTTTATTTCATTGCTACTTCATAGAAGTTGTTATGTGTCATAATTGAAAAAATCGTTGCCGGTTATAACAACTTCACTTTAGAAGTTGCTTCATGTCCTAACCACTTCATCCTTGTCATTAGGAATGTCAACGGGTCAGGTATAGTACAAGTAGTATTGTACCCTATTGTCGGATAAATATTTGCCTCGTACCCGTATTCAATGGCGGAAGTATGAAGGAACAGTAGGGAGCCACGGCTCCCCCAACCATTTTTTTTTAATTTTATTTACTATATATCTAAAAAATAATATTTAAAAATTATTACTTTATTTATATTAATTTATTTTATTTTATTTTATTTTCTATATATTTTTAAAAATATATTTATATATTACTACTTTATTTATATATTATTACTTTATTTATATATTATTACTTTATTTATATATTATTATCTTATTTAAATTAATTTAGTTTGAAAAATATTTTTTAAAATTTAAAAATCACGTTTTTTTCTTTATTATAATTTATTATACTTTTTTATTTTGTTTCTCTCTTTATGTGCCTTCATCTCTTTCTCCCGTTTTATTTTCATCTCAATTTTTACCATCAATTCCTTATTATTTTCAAAATCAAATTGCACTACCACAAAATTGAAGAGTTAAGAAACATTTTGGACTGAACAATTTCTTCTTTTGAGTACATTCATCTTTTCCTTTTTATTTATGAAGCAATATGTTTCTCTCTTGTATGTGGCTTTTCTACGCTCTAGACATGTATGTGTTAGAGATCATAAAATCATGCTTTAATTGTTGATCAAACTCTTCTTTGTGTAAATAGAGCTATTTTAAGCTTTGAAATTGTGTAAGGGAAGAACAAGATTAGGAATTACTCTAAGGTAAGGGAAGCTAATCATTTAGAAGTTATTAGTTTTCTTAAAATATTGAATCTTGCTTTTAAGATTTAATTTGAAGTATTCATAATTTTATCTTTTTGTAAATAGGTTAGAGGTGAAAAATTTATATTAGAAAAATTATGATAAAGAGTAAAAGAATTGATTCTTTTTTCAAGAGGAAGGCTTGTGATGAAAATGAAAAAAATGCATCTACGTCATCTAAAATTGAGAAACTTCACAAGAATCCAAATATTGAAGAATTTATCAACAATGCAAAAGTTATGTACATGTTTGGCAACAACAAAAAAGTCTGAAGTTACTACTTGATAAATAGATTACTTTATCTTATCATGACTCTTCCAATTTCTACAACTACAACTGAAAGATCTTTTTCTGCAATAAAAATAATCAAGAACAAGTTGAGAAATAAGATGGAGGCTGAATTTTTAGCAAGCACTATGATAATCTATATTGAAAGGGATATTGCAACTAGTTTCAGCTCTGATTCAATTATTGAAGATTTTAAGTCATTGAAAGAGCATAAAAGAGCACTCTGAATAAAAGGTAACTTTTGTTTTTTTTTTATATATTATTGTTGATGATAAACTTTATGTTACTCTTTCATATATATTATTGTTATATTGTTTAGATTCTATTGTCATGAGTGCTTATTTTGAATAAAAAAATGATGTAAAGAAATTAATTTTTTTTAATTAAAAAAATAATTTATATATAACAAATATAATTTGGCCCCCTTAGGATTTTTGTTCAAGTTCCGCTAAGAATTTTTGGCCTACCTTTTACGGGTCGGGCCGAGCTGGCCCGATAGAGTGAAACGGGTTAGATTTTTGGACCCGGCCCGCGGGCTGGCGGGCTGGCGGGCTAACGGGCTGGCCCGCAAGTTTTTTTCCATATGTTTAATTTGTGGTCCAAAATCAAATTTCAATTTGTTTCATTCCAAATTTAGTTGACTGAACATTGTCCCAATGTTATATTACCAAAAAAAATTCTCCTTCAATGAAGAATACAACAACAATGATTTATTAAACAAGAAAATGAAAATATTAAAAACACATATAAATGATGTTTTGCTCTCTACAAGTCATGAAGGTCACTGCTGTAGCATCAATACAAACCCTTTTTGGATAATGCAAGAAAATGGACAGATTGTCTACAAGAAAATGGCAATAGTTATTTTATCACAGTGGCAAGACTTCTTTATTGATCATCAGTAGGCAAGATTCAGAAACATACATAGGACAGTACACACAACTTAATATTTATTGATCACTACGCAAGATTCAGAAACAAAAACATGTAAGGGACAATACACACAAGTTCATTACCAACAGTACTTATACATTAAACATTAAACATCAACATTAGGAGCTGAAAACAGCAACACAATGTCATTATACGGCAACCCAACAACATACATCTTAATAACATAACAAAAACATCTCAATTTGAAAATGAATCTAACAGAATTTTACTACACAAACATGAACAAACAATCCAAATGTGTGATTAACGACAACAACGAAATTGAAATTGGGGGAAAATTGAAGCAACACCACACCAACAATTACGATTCATAGAATGGGTCAAATCCAAAGAAGGGCAAATCGCAACAACAACAACCAGATATAGACCATAACCCCCAATTATGGGAAACAAATTTTAGGGCTACAAAAATTAGAAATTTAGGTTACAAATCGAAAAAAAGGGAACTAGAACGCAAAAACTTGTCTTCGCGGTGGTCGTGGCCGTCGGAATCGTCCGCGAATCGGAGTTCGATGGTGGCTCTGTGTTCTCCCTGCACTGCGTTCTCTCGCTGCTGCACTCCCTTCGTGTTCCTGGCCAGCAACGTGCTGGATGTCACGGTGGAGGAGAGACGCGAAGTGGTGGAGGTCACGATGGAAGAGAGACGCGAAGTGATGAATGGGCTGCACTGTCTTCGTTCGTGTTCTTGGCCAGCGTCTTGGGTGGAGGAGAAATGGGATAGGTATGGTCACGAGAGAGAGAGAAAGGAAAATGGAGGGGAATGGGAAATCTGGCAGAGAGAGCAGAGCACCAAAATTAAACACACACCTCTGCACGTGCTTTTTAATTAAGGCATACGGGCTGCGGGCTGGCCTGTTTTGGCCCGCGGGTTGGCCCGACGAGTTAACGGACTTGATAGGCCGGGTTGTCTCGGGTTGGTGGGCTGATTTTTCTGACCCGATCCATGTTTTTTTGATCGGGCTGGTGGGCCGATCCGTCGGGCTCGACCCATTTTGACATCCCTAAGTTCCGCCACTACCTGTATTCATATTTGTGCGGCTATCCATTATGTGGGTATCCACATTTTTTTTAATATCCACGGATATCTACAAATATTTACAAAAATAATTTAAAACATTTAGCAGTATATTTTAATGGTAAATTCAAATAAAATATAATACATAATATCCATAAATTTCAAACAAAATCCAAATAATTTATTTAAATAGTGTTGAATGACAATTTACAAAAAAATAAAAACTTTAAAAACCAATTGATAGAAAACAACCCATTCAAAATTAATATGTTAATAATTTTTTTTAAAATTTAAATTAGAGTATAGCGGGTATGAGTATCCACGGGTACAGATATTATGATACCCGTACATGCTCTATTAATATGCGGGTATAAAAAATACTTTACCCGTTAACCGTCGGAATCCATTTAGTCTTATTCTTTTATTTATGTATTAGTTGTTGATAAAAAAAAAAAAAAAAACAACCTCACGTTGATTACAAAATTATAATATATAAATTAATAAAACCTTATTTTATTTTATAGTGAGTTTTGTGAAGATAAATTAATTTTAAACTTACTTTCTAATACCAAACTGAATATTTTCATGTGTTATATGTGTCACTAGAAACCGAAGCTTGTGTTATTATGGCAAGAACCATGAACTACTGAGTCTGATCCTATCAAAGCGAATACTAGTACCAAACTATGCTCCACAGAAATGGAATATATGTTCTAAGATTAACTACCACCGATATGATTGAGTCTGGTGACTACAAGGGTTATGTCCTATATTATTGTACTTTAAAACATGTTGTCATTAGGAAATGAATATTTTTATTCATATACAAAAATATCAATAAATATATCATACTACTAAAAAAAATCATATTTTCTATCAATTTTATTTTATATTTTTTAAGAAATACTTATAAATTTTATTATAAAAAAAATTACAGAAAATTGCTGTTAATTTTAATGTAAAATATTTTGTATAAAACAATTTTCGCAACAAATTTTGTAAGAAATATTTATGAATTTTATAATTTTATAGAAAATAATTACTCATGAAAGAATTACTTGTCAATTAAGATCTTTAAAAAAAATAGTAAGAAAATGTTTTTTTTTGTAATTTTTTTAACAAATTTATAAAAAAATTCTTAAATAATATAAGAATGTTTAGTAGTGTGAAGATTAAATATGAAATCTTGGAATACTAAACTCCCATTATAATCTAAAGTGGCATCTTATGATATGTGCTAACCAAAATTAATAAAAAAGACCTATTTATACATATATTATACACTGAGGTCTATTCTTACTCAAATCGATACAAATAAACCTATTTACGCATTGAGTGAATATAACAATCTATAAACAACATACAATAATAGATTTTATATCACAAAAGTGTGATGTCTAAATTACTCCCATAAAACATTATTTCATCGAAGTGAGCAAGAATTTTTTTTTTCGGTATTACTTTTTTCATATAGATCCTAAATACAATTACTTTTTTTTCAAAGAACTTAACAATATAAAATAACAAATAACATAGTAGTAGCAGATGTTAGAATGAAAATAAAATAATAGGAACGTGAGATGTGAGCTTATGGTAATAGTCAAGATTTTTCCTCCTTGTATAAAATGGGAAATCATGTCAACTTGAGTGCATGTGGAGATGCTGTTCTAATCAATGATGTGACATGAATTACAAATCCCCTAATAAGGTGAGAATATCGTATATAATATAGATTTAAAGAAATATATGATTAGAACAATATATTTTTGAACTTTATATTTTAAGAAATGGCATCCCCTCTTGTTCAAGAGGATTCACGATAAAGAGAAGTTGTGAAACTCTTGATTTGATATTAAATTAAATTACGTGCAATCCATCATTGTGTGGCCGTGACAATTCTTTTCATATGAATTAGATTATAATTATATGAATTTTAACATAAAGTATAATATAAACTAATATTATTTTAGTAATTTAAAATATAGACAAGTACAAGGATTAAGTAATTATAAACATATACATTGATTTTCATCCTTGTACTTGATTTTAAAAATTCACATAACACTTATATTTATACACATGCTTAATCAATCCAAATATTTAATTAATATCGAGAGAGATTCAAGTTATTATGGGTACGATTTTTTATTATTATTATTATTATTGTTAATGTCATTTAAGCATGAAGAAAACATTTTTCTCACTTAGTTCTCCTCTTCTAATTTTCAAAATTGTATTTATTTTTATTTTTTAAAGTTAGCTTAGTAGATGCTAACTAATAAATTTATAATTTTAGTTATATTTTATAGTTAAAGTTTTCTAACATTAATTTTATCTAAGCATGAAAAATAACATTACTCTAGCTTCCTTTTGAATATAAAAATGACATATTTTTAGTACTTCCCTTCATCTTCTCACAAACTCTTTTTATCCCCTTTCAATCTTCTCTTTCTCCTTTATATAAATTTTCTAATCATCTTGGTACGTTGATATTGTAACATTGTCATTATAATGTTTTGTTCCTTGACTAGTTAATATTTCAAGATTTGATTTAATCAACTCTAGTAGGAAAATCTTTTTTAAATATATATATATATATATATATATATAATTATCGTTCATAATTCATACTGCTCTTCTTTATTTCTTTACTCGGCTGTAGTTTTGATAAAATTGAATTGGTTGTGATCCACTTTAATACAAACATTCTTAAAAAAAAAAAAAAACTAAATGGTAAGTGATTATATACCAAAAAATATGGTAACTGGGTATAAAATATAATTTGTTGGCAAAAGCTATTTAAATGATGTAAAACAGGTGTTTCAATGTTAATGTATCCCCTTTTAACTTTTTCATCACTTTCTTTATTCATTGTAAGTAAACATGACTTTATGTATGTGATTATCTGCACGTGAAATTAAAAACATCTATCTTAATGATGATTTATTCTTTATCAGAACAAAAAATCTCAATTTGTCTCATTTAATATTCTCCATCAAGATATCAAATCGTTCAAAAATATCTTGACTACGGTCATCGTTTATGTCACTCACGTATCTTTCTACGCCGCGCTTTCTTAGCTTTCATTGCAATGCCATGGAAAATTGATTCCGAGTGCCCTAAGCAATGCGATTAGAATGATTAATTAATCTGCTTGATTATGTTGTCAAATAATGAAGTGTTATGTCAGTACCGTTAATATTATGGTATTTGATTACGGTGTTTGATTTAGTCTCACATTATCTAAAATTATAAAATGTGATTCTCTATTTTATTATATAAAAAATCCTATATAAAGCTTGAGATACATTAGAAATAAAAATACTTTCTAATATAGTTATAGATATAGACATAAACATTATAGGTCGAACGACGTTGAATTCTTGTGTTATCTTTCATTCAACATATACAAATAAGTTGAAACAATAAGAGAATTTATTGACAAGAGGTAAATAAAAAGTACAGGAAGAGAAAGACAAAGGGTTTTTGCTTTTAGTTTTGGAGGAAGTGGAGTATAATGAACAAATTGCATGATTTAATTTTTGTTTTTGCAGTACTGATAATAGAACCAAAAAGTCTTTGAAGTGTGTGGAGAGAGACAGAGAGAGAAAAAGGGTTTCCCGTGAGAAAAGCTTGGAGGCATTCAAAGAAGACACATAAAGCTATAACATGTTTTTGACACTTGTTGGTAGGTGCTACGCTACTTCCTACTGCCATGCATGACCCATTCAGATTCCTTTTCCTTTGCCAGCTTCCAACACCACCACCACCATCACCACCACTCTCTCTCTCTCTTAACTTCACCACGTTCCCATGCAGAGGAATGTTTCGTTTCACTGTTTTCCCTTTGCCCTATCTGTGACCCCACATGCTTCTTCTTTCATCACTCATCGCTGCCTCATTTTGCACACGACAAACCTACACCAGCTTGCACATGTTGTCCCTTTCTCTGTTATTATCCACTTTGACTGCTCTACGATATTCTGCCAAATCAAACTCCGTTCCTCCTACATCATTAACTTTTTCATCATACTGCACTTTTTACTTATATCAATTAATTACTTCATTCATGCCTTTCTTCTAGAAGTAAATGGTAACTATGGAGAACCGTTGGAGTCACTTTAATTCCTATTTAATCCTTCATCTTTAGAAATACATAGATTTAGTCTTTCTTACCAAATTTTGTTAGGTTTATTTGACATTTTAAACGTATTTTATGATAATATTTGAGTTAACATTGAAACGAAAATGTGTCAAACGATATAAACAATTCAAATACTATCATTAAATGTACTTGAAACGTCAGATAAACTTAACAAAATTTGTCTAAAATGACTAAATTCATACAATTTTAAATATGCAATACTAAATTTGTCAAAAATTTTGAAAATGAACTAATTCCAAATTTCACTAAAACTTTAGGAACCAAAAACATATTTAACCTTTTATTAATTTAGGGTTTCATTATATAGATAAATGTTTTATACCAAAAGAAATAAATAAAATAAATTTACCTATAAGCTAAAACTAACTTATACATAGTTTGCAAAACTTTTCTCAATTCATTTCTTCAAATAACTTTTTAACATACTTTTATGGAAACTTTGATTTATTTATTTTTCTTATTTTTTAGAATTACTATTACAAAATTTATCCAAAAAAGTCCTAATGCAATTAGTAAATAGATATGTTTAGGTTAATCAGTTACAGTACATGATTGGTAAATAATCTTTGTTAGTTATTCTTTTTTATTAAAAAAAAAGGGTTATATTTTTGTCTCTAAACTATAATATAATTTTGATTTTCATTCCTATGTCATATTTTGATTATCTTAGGTCCTTGTACATAAGAAATGTACGAAGACAGTTTTTTTCGACTAATGACATTAACTATTTTTTGATATAATAAATGATATTTTTTAATAAGGTAAATCATGTTGGATGCGGTTCACATATTCTTCTTTTATAAAAGTCTTAAAAAATTAATGTGATTTATCATTTATCATGTCAAAACATAGTTTATACTGTTATGAAAAAGAACTAAATTCATTCATTACTTAAATATTAAGATCTTTTGGTTTTTTTTAATCAACAAAGGTAAGAATTTTATATATATTGAAACACTTGAGGTATCCTAATCCGTATACAAAAATATATGTTCATAGAATAATCCCTACTCTCCATTCATCCAATGTTGGTTTTAATACTTATAACTTACACACATAGGCAAATCGGTCTGCAGAGCAAGAAAAAATATATTCTTTAAGCGTACAAAAATTGAGTTGTTATGGATAAAAAATATAATTAACCCAAAAGAAAATAATACACACGCTACAATAAAATTGAAAGTCTAGTGAATTTTTTTTTTTCGTGCGTGTAAAGTTAGCATTCAAAAGTGTAATGGTCGAAGACATGGTAAAAGATAGTTGGACTAATGCAAAAATATCTTTGTGTTTGTACATGATCAATTATTATTTTTTCCATTTTTATATTAAGAAAATCCCAATAATTTATTATTTGTACTTTCCCCGTAAAGCATACCGTGTCACACTAGGTCTTTGTTAGCTTGAGAGAAGAACAAAATTGGATGAGTGACAATGAATATCTGAGGAGGAAAAAAACAAGACCCTTGATCGAAGTTAAACATTTCATACATTTTGTAATTCCCAAACTGCATCACATGTGATCAACAAGATTCTGTATCATCATTCTCTTTATAAACCATCAAATAATGCTTACATTTAGTCTCTTGTGAGAGAGAGAGTGTGTGTGTGTGTGATTAAGAGAGAGAGAATGGTTTCAAGGATTCACAAGAGAACAGCCATGTACAGGAACCTACAGCTGCTTCGTTCAATTAGATACTCTTACTCGGTAATCACTCTGTAATATCTCTTTCTTCTCTCTTTGCATGCCATACTTTCCCCTCATTCACTTTCTCACTCAATATTTCTAACATTCATGTACTCTCACTTTGATTTATTTATTTTTTTCTGGTGTTTATAGCAGTCACAAATCTACACTCTCATCTCTTTCAGATTGACCGAACGTTTTCTGTTTATGCAGCCACCAAAAGCCTCAGTGTTATTGGATGTGTCAAATTGCATACAAGGTTTAAAGCAAAAGCTGCAAGAATTGAACGAGTTAAAAGTTGCAACGGCACGAAAAATCGCTGACTATGATCCAATGCCTAAGGTATAAGAATAATCTCATCATCTACTACCTTATAAAAGAAGGGGAAAATATTATAAGACTGTTAAAGTTCTTCTCTAAGTGTTTAAAACAGTTTCATGTACTTTAATAAGGTTGGAAGCATTCATATTGATAATACCAGGAAAAATTCTAGTGCATGCAGTATTACACCTATCTGCAGATATTGGTGATATAATTGACTAATCTGTGCTTGTTGTTAATGATTTTGTAGCTTGAAGTTAAAATGCAAGAAGAGGGTTTTGTGATAAAGGTGCTTAGTCAAAGGAGTTGCCAGGGGTTGCTGGTGTTTATATTGGAAGCCTTTGAAGAGTTGGGTCTTGATGTGCTCCAGGCTAGGGTTTCTTGTGCTGACAGCTTCACTTTAGAGGCTTTAGGAAACAAAGTAAGTATGTTTTTTTTTTTACCGGCAAGAACACATATATTAATAGGAGGTAATTGGGTTACCTCAACTCAAACAATAATACACAAAAAAATGCTATAATTTTCCTTCATCATTCTCCACATAGATTAGTATCTCATAATTATCACAAAAGAATGAAAACAAAGATTACAAGTAAGAAGAAGATCCTTCATGATTATGCTTTGAATTCAAACCTTAAATGTCCTTCTCCAATAGCATCCTGCAAAATATGAAGCCACGAAAACACACAAAGACAATGCAAAGAGTTAATTTCAGAAGACTTTTGATGTAAACCAAACCAAGACTACAAATAACAGTAAATGGAAATGGAATCTAATAACATAAATACTAGAGTGTACAAATAATACCACCTCTAGCCAGTGCCAGCATACAAATCATAGAAGCTATATAGGTAGAATCAATAAGAAAATTTAAGATGAAATTAAAGCATTTTCTGTACAAATTTCACTTTAAACTGTATTTTTATATATCTATCTTGAGGTTTTGATTGTTGTATTTCTCATTAATGGAATGCATTATATGTTATGGATGTTTCAGGAGAAGAATGAAGATAGTCGTGCTTTGGATGCACAACTAGTTGAAGAAGTAGTGTCTAAAGCTATTCAAAACTGGAGAGAAGTTTCAGAGATATAATGATCCAGCTCCTATGTGTATTGTCATGATCAGAAGAACTATGCTTACTTGAATTTCCTTCTTGTAGTGTTTATTAGGTTGAGAAGTTGGCCTTTCTGATGAATATTTTGAATGTTAATGATTAGATAATCATGCTTAACTTTCTCCAGATAAATAGACCCTTGATCCACTTTTTGGTGTTCTTCAAAGGTTGTATGAGTTTATATTTATGAAGAATTTCATAAAAGAAAAATATATATAATTTTTTAGACTTACAATAAATTAATTTTTTACTTATAAAAAGCCCTCATTAATTAAAGTCCTAATAATGGTAAAAAAAAAAAGTAGACTAGGTATTATATTAGTATTGTTTGCACTTATCATGTGGGTTCCATTCAAATATTCAAATTATAGTGTGAGATGAGTGCAGAGCATTTTTCCTTATAAGTTAAAACACAATATTTAAATCAGTAGTGTCTAAATTGGAATCCTACTGAATTAGTTTTCCACAATCTATCTACATTCTAATCAGTAATCTCATTTGATTGTTGTCAAATTTAAATTGATCTCCTCAGAATCTTTTTAATTTCATTAGAATTTTTATTATAATATATATTAAAATACCTTAAACAAAAGTTTAAAATAAAATTCGTATTTTTAAAAGATAAATGAATTTATTATTAAGAATACAATGAACTAACAATCATAAATAATAATTATTAAGAATACAATGATCATAAATAACCACCTTTAGAAAAAAGAAAGATAAATTACAAAACACTGGCTCAAAAACACAATAATAAAGATTTGCCTAAATAGTTGATCATTACATGCGTTATTTGTTTGTTGTAAAATTATTTCCTTTTTATAAAGATTAAATTGTTTAGCAGATATAAACGAAAATGACAATGTACTGTATAGATATTGAATTAGTTCAATATATACTATATACTAATATTCTTAATTAATTATTCATATTTTTATATACAGCAAACATTTGCTTAAAGTCGCGTTCATTTAAGTTCACAACTCGTCTAAATTCGTATTTAAAAAGAGAAAAATCTCGAATCAATTATTTAGTAATTTTATTTAATAAAAACTCATTTAAAATCATTTTATTTTATATTCTGTTATATTTTGTGTTATATATATATATATATATATATATATATATATATATATATATATATATATATATATATATATAGAGAGAGAGAAAATAAATAAAAAATAAAATAACAAGTTCTCCTTTTTGCAACATATTTCTTATATCTATTATATATTTTATATTTCTCATATTTTCACCATCACTATACATTTTCAACACTCATAATATTCTATATTATAATTATAGAATCATTATATGACTCTTAAAATTTAAGTCTACATTTTAATTAAATTCGCATCAAATTTTCAAAAACAAAATTAGAATTAAATAAATATTTACTGTACATATATATATATATATATATATATTTATATATATATATATATATATGATCCTTTTTATTAAAATTAATAAAGTGGGTCATTGCTAACAAGCAAAACAATTTGTTGGTCTTTATTTTTAATTAAAAAATAAAATGAAAAAACAAGATTAACTTTTTTATGTTAAATTTATTTAAAGACGCAAATACACAATAATATTATAATTTAAAGTCAATAATATTTATAAATTAAGTTTCAATTCTTAATTATAACATAATAATTTAATATTTAAATAAAATTTATTATATTTTTTAATTAAAAATATTAATTAATCAATTTTAAAAATATTTATATGATTAAACAATTTTAAAAATAAAAACTCAAAAAATTAAAATTAAAATTAATGGATCAGCCCATGAACCGGGCCATTCTTATCATTTTGTTATGCTGAATCGACCCGTTATTTTGAACGGAATAATAGGAAATCAGGTTAGACAAATTCGTTTTGCCAACCTACTTTTTATATACATAATAAACAATTCTAGTATAAATATTCATAAAAATGTATTAGAAAAAAAATTACGGCATCACGTGTGTCACTGTTCTTTTACTAATTAACTTTTGTTTTTTATGTTGTGTACTCTTTTCATCCTTATAACATGTTTTCATTTGTTGGTCTTTTACATGTCTAATCCAAAAACAGCTAAATACATTAAGCAATTCATTAGTATTCTCCACACTTTATCTTATTAGCATAGGGAAAACAAAAAATGGAGAAAGAACATTTATAGTAACATTTTGTAATGAATCAAAGGAATACAAATTTGGCTTACTAAGGGTTGAAAACAGACACATTAATTATAATGTACGTGCATGTTCCCTTGTCTTGTTTCTTTCTCCGGTCCTTGAGTAGGAACAACCACTATATTATCATACTCCATGCATGTTAGATGCATGCATACTACAACAATATATCTATATATCGACAACTAAATTTTAACAATTTTTTCTTACAATATAAAATAATATCTTCTAATTAATTTAAAAATATAAAAAATAAAAAACTATTTAAAAAATAACACATTAAATTATAAGATAAAGTTATTGAATTTTAGTCGTTAAAAATCATTTTCCCATACCAATAATAACTCATGCAATCTAACATCTTTCTCTTGATATTCTCTCCTTTACATCATTAACTACATTCTGTCTCTGTGTTTTCGACAAAGAGAATCATCCATCATCCACATTCTACCAATTTGTAATTATTAACGTCATGCTTCTTCACATTATTGCTTTTTATTTTTATCTCCAGACACATATGTACCAAACTTGTTTTACTTGGTGTTTTTATTGTGACAGTGTTGTTGTGGACCATATAACGAGGAAAAAATTGGAGATTTTTCTTGTTAAATTTACGACTAAGGGATGAGATAAAAAAAATTCACTTCCCACGTCATATTTTTTTCAATTCCCACCCTCCATATTTTCTATCGTAAAGAGCGAGGCTTCAGACCAATTGGGCTAATTTTTATTTGTACTCCCCCATATACCATATTGAAGTTTACGTCTAATTTAATTCTACTAAACTAATTCCTCTAATTTATATACTAAAATTTGATTTTGTCTATTTAATAAAATTTAAATGATCCAAATTTTCTAATTTCAATATATTTTAATCTATAAAAAATGTTAAAAAAAATAATAAAATAAAGAGAAAGAGTATATATGATTTAAACTATAGAAATTTTACAATTTTCAATATATTTTAATCTAAGCAAAAAAATGTTAACAAAATAATAAAATAAAGATAAAGAATTATGAGTATTTTTTAATTCCCTGAAATACATATTTTATATTTGAACTTCTCTACATTAATATTAATATTAATGTAATGTTAAATTAAACTTAAATTTGTTCTTGATATATTATAAATCAGGGTTATCTCCTATCAATTTAAGATTTGCCACATATTTCTCGAGTATAGGACATCAAATGCGAGAATAATAAAGAATTGAGTGAATTTGATGGTGAAATTTATGTTGTTTTCTTGAAAAGATTTGTAAGTGATAATAGAATTGATTTAAGAGTAAGATTGGGGAAAGTTTATGAAGAATTTGACTTATGTGATTAATAAAAAATAAAATCTAGTATATAATAAAGTAAAATTACTAAATTGTCCTTGATATTAAAAGTAATATAAAAAGATATTTAGATAAGTTGTAGTTAATTTTGAATTTTTTTTATAATGAAATTATTAATAATATTTATAATTTGGATAAAATAAATATTATAATATAATTTATTTGAAAAATTAATTATTTTAATTTTTTTGACTCTCTCAACCATGGAGAAGCTTCCTTCTTTCCAGCTCATGTAATATAATAAACCAATAATATAATAAACCAACTACCTTCTTAATGGTATTCAATGGTTCATTCAAAAGGACCAATAACACATAATACATTGTCAAACAATTCAAGATTCAAATGAGTCAAGAATATCTCCAGTTATGCATCAGGATTCCTTACTGTGTGCATCAGGAATCTTCTTTTTTATACAAACCTCGAGCCATGAAAGTACAGTAGTGGTGTTGTATTTTGTAATACAATAACAAGGGCATATTGGTAAAACGTTAAAGATCACTCCCAAATTTCATCTTGGTAGCGGGATGCAATATGGTGAGGTATCTCTCCAATCATTATTTCCCATCACCTTTCAACATTAATTCTTCACAACAAAACACACCCTACTAAGTAAGATGAATTATTCAAAACTCTAATATTATATATATATATATATATATATATATATATATATATAAATTCAAATCTTAATTTTGTTAAATTGATCCAATAAAGTTAGATTTACCTACCTATATTTTATTGATTGAGGTGAGATCTCTAAGGTACCAGACACCCTTCTTAAATAGTATTTCGGTAAACACCCAAACAAAATAAAATAGTATCCTTCTCGTTAGAGATGACAAATAAACTCGTCCCGTGGTTATTATCTGACTCTGTTCCCGTTTTAACGGAAAATCCCTGCATTGATTGGGTATGGTATGAGTATGGAAAATTTTCGAATTTTTCAATTGGTATGGGGATGTACATATCCGCCCCGTCTTCGTCCCGCACCAAAATACTCATGTATGCCCCGTTTAAATTATTAAAATATTCATAGTCAATTAAGTAATCATATATATATATATATATATATATATATATATATATATATATTTCTCTCACTTTTTTATTTTTTATTTCTTTTAATTGTTTGGTTTGTCATAAAATTCATTTGCATCTCTATCCAATATATTTTTTATTTTATCATAACCTTTTTGCAATTATGTTCAGATGATAATTAAATATTTTTTATGTCTCACATTTGAATATTTTTATTCTTTTTTAATATGTTTATTTGTTGTATATATATATTTTTTTTCACATGATAATGTTTAACACTTTCAATTTAAGTGTTCAGTAGTCTAAACCTTTCATTTACTAGGTAATATAAAAATTTATCATCTTTACTATATTATTATTAATATTTGTTTCACCTGAAGAACTATTTTATTTTGTTAAAATAATTTTCGTTATTTATCAACCATTGACTATGTTGATATTTGAAAAATTTTGTTAGATCTCTGAGCTAGTTTTCATCTTGTCATACCCTTAATTATACATTTGTTTTTATTTGTTCGATTTCATTCATTAATCTCTCAAATTGTTTCTAAGACACACATTTGATAATTTTTATAATATTTTTATTTTTTATTTATTTTTATCATGTTGAATATTATTTTGATATACTTTATATAATTATTTTTATTTTCAAACTCATTATCATATCGTAATTTTCTCACTATAATTGTATAAATAAATTTTATTTACTATAATATAAAATTTAATTAATTGCCATTAATTTTTTTATCACCATCCAACATATATTGAAGTCCAAAAGATCTATAATAAAATTTTATTATTATTAGATTAATCTTTGTTCTTTGCGTGATTTTGATCAAGTCATGTATTATAATTTTTATCAATGTATAAAAGTCTTTAAAAGATTTAAGAAACAAACATTTAAAATATATTTTAATTTGAATATTTTTTTTTCCTTTTATATTTTGTTAAAAATATTTTAAAATTTCATCAACTAGGTTTCATTAATATTTGTAAATTTAATAAATGTTTTGGTTCTCATAAAATTTTACTCACTATTCTTAATTTGAAATGTATGCAATTATAATTTTTTTCTAAATATTTGATATTGAAGAAACAATTATCCTCTTAATATTGAATATTTAGTAATATTATTTTTCCTTTACTGTAAATTTTTATTATTTTATAAATATTAATTAATTAATATTGAAACATTTAGAAAACGGATATGAGTATGATTACGAGTATATATTCGTTATCTGATAGGGATGAAAATGAGATAAAAATTTGATATCTGTTAAATTTAAATATAAAGATAAAGATAATTTTTTTTTATACAAATGAATATAGGATAATGAATTCCGTCCTATCTCGACTTTGCATATTAGCCGGGTCTGTAATATGCAAATATTTTTTTAAACTAAGAGTGTGTTTGGTAAACAGGGGAGTGTACATAGTGTAAGCAACTGTTTTGGGCTGAGATTGGTGGCAATGAAAGCCCAAGAACGTGGAAGATAGGATTCCCAGGTACTCTTTCTTCCCATTTCCATTTCCCACAGAGCTAAACGAAAACCCTGAGTCGGCGCTGAGAGAAAGAGAGTATCGAAGGATGGGTCCGAACCTAGAATGTCGTATGTACGAGGCGAGGTAC
>Ga0214543_1006622_pt1 | contig 20483 bp, 12 predicted proteins | sample CNSS2metaG_FD_160094 | JGI IMG/M metagenome (GOLD analysis project Ga0214543, IMG submission 160094) | Root nodule microbial communities from cowpea collected in UCLA plant growth center, Los Angeles, California, USA - CNSS2 | ecosystem: Host-associated > Plants > Roots > Nodule | place: USA...
CAGGGAAGGAGGCGGCTGCGAATCTGAGAATGCAGAAAGTGTGAGTGTTAGGGCAACTGAAACAGGTTTTTATCCTATGGGCCGGCCTTTAGGCCCAATACTGTAGGGCAGCCCACTAACTTTTAGGACAGGAATAAAAAAATGGGTCTTACAATATAAGTTGTAATTAAGTTTAATTACTAATTTAGTCTCAAATTGGAGAAAGACCAAATTACTTCATTTTAAAAAAATAGAGGACCAAATTGGATCAAAATTATAAATAAGGGGACTAAATTGAAAACAAACACTATCATGTGACAATAACATGACATGTGGCACTGTACGGACATGGCGTTAACATCAATTTAACGGAAAGGACTAAATTGAATATTTTTAAGAAATTGAAGGACTAAATTGAACAAATAAAAAATTAGGGATCTTTTTAAAAATTCGAATAAAATTAGAGGACCAAATTTGGTATTAAGCCTTAAATTAAAGACCAAACAAATTAGTTATCCATGTGGACTAGGCTCACCTAGGTAATGAAGGCCTATAAAATATGGTATATATAACACAATACACGAGGTAATTGGGTTAGGTTAATTATTACAACATTTACTACTATCTAACGCACTTAGCTAACTTAAACATCAGAATGTCTTTTATAAGCACAATCCCTACTAGAACTAGAGATGATGAGTACCCTCAAGGAGGATAAGTACCTTGAAGGAGGATAAGTACCTTGAAGGAGGACAAGTACCTCTTGAAGTTGAAGTTTTAGAGAGTTTGGAGTGCTTTTGGAGTCTTCGCACGATAGGTTAAATATGTTTTTGGTCTATTAAATTTCAATGAAAATTGAAATTAATCCCTTTTCAACACTTTGACCCAATTTAGTCTCCAAACTGTACGAATGCATGAATTTAGTTATTTTAACCAATTTTTTAAAGTTTATTTGCATATTGAAGTGAAAACGTGTCAAACGGTGTTAACAACTCAAATACTATCATACAACACGTTTGAAACGTCAAATAAATATAATAAAATTTGGTTAAAAGAATCAAATCTAAGTTGAGAGACTAATTTGAATCAAAATTTTTAAGAAGGACTAATTTTAATTTTCACTAAAAAAAACATATTTATATACATTGCTAAGAACAAATTAAATGTGCTCGTTGTGAATAATGTAATTCTATCAATTTCTCATCTAAACAATTCCTTTTGTAAAATATAAAATGGTATTCTGAATAGTTGTTGGGAAAGAATGATTATATATTTTTGAATGATATTTATTGGTATTTTTATTTAAAATAGGTCATAATTGGAAGCTGAATGTTTAAAAGAAAAACAGTTACCTCCAAGCTTTGAAAAATTATTTAATTATGTTAATATTTATTGATGTTACCAAGAGCGTTACCAGAAGATTTTTTATTGTCATTGCTCACATAGAAATATGATTGTGTTTAAAGTTTGACAGTTCAAACAACGAACATTATTAATTAGAAATATAATAATTACATAATCAATATGTATAATTTGATGGTTTTTATTATAATATAATTACTTCAATTTTATATTTTAAAATTGATTTCTATATATGTAATGATCAATTATAAATTATGAGATTTTCATTCTTTATTTATTCATATATATATATATATATTATGTATATACATATATAAATATCTTAATTATACATTTACATAATTAAATCAAAATATTTCTTGCTAGAACATGTATTAGTAGTACTAATTAATTAAATTGAATTAAAATACGTATGTGATGATTAAGTTGAATCTTTAAATCATTAATATTATATGGATCGCAATTTTTTAAATATGTAGTTTATAAATTAAAATAGTAATAATAAAATATAGTTTGTGTTTTGATAAAAACAAATAATTAGATAAAGAATCTCACAAAAGAAAGAATCCATGGAGGCTTGGTCAGTGTGACTACGAAATGTCCACGATATGCAGAGGCAAGAAACGAACATTTTCATTCAATCCAAGCTTAATTACGACCCAACAAATATTTGCAACATGGTATCATAAAATCCTTAGACACACAAAATCTTCAAAGCCGGCGCCAATTTTTCAATCCCTGGCTGGATAAGGTTACACATTTCTTACACCTTCCTTCTTCCCCAAATCCTCTTCCTCTTCTAGGTTTCTTCCTCACACTCTCTCCTCTGTTCTCCACTGCACACGAATTAACAGAGAGAAAGAAGAGACACTCTGAAATAAAACCCTAATAATGGCCACACTTCAAGCTTCCCTTCTCTCCAAACCTTCCCTTCCCGTTCCATTCCCATTCCCATTCTCCTGCCTCTCTTCTACCCACTCTCCATTCTCCCTCTCCTTCCACTCCACGCGCCGCCTTTCCTCCACGCTCCTCTGCTGCACCTTTCGCTCCGAACCCAATCACAACCCCTCCGAAACCGGTTCGGGCAACGTACAACCGGACCCCAGCGCGGGTATAGTATATTCGACGGAAGAAGGTGCAGTTCAGGTTTCTGATTCGGGCGAGGCGAGTTTGGAAGGTGCGGAGACTGTGCTGCGGAGTGGCGTGGATTTGGAGAGCGAAGGGAATATTACGAGTGGAAGGTTTTCGATAGTGGTGTTATTTGTGGGACTGTGGGTGAAGGCGAGGGAGCGTGTGAAGAAGGCCTTCGCGGAGTTTCTCGACTGGTGGCCGTTTTGGCGGCAGGAGAAGCGTGTCGAGCGGTTGATCGCGGAAGCCGACGCGAATCCTCAAGATGCTGCTAAACAGAGTGCTCTGTTTGTGGAACTCAATAAGCACAGGTCTGTTTTTTGAAATTGGAAATGTTGTTGTTTGATGACTGCTCATGAATAGAAGGTTTTTGAGCATTTCTTGCATGAGTACGGTGGCTTCGGGTAAAAGAAAAACTAATACAATTCAATATGCATTGAAGTGGTGAGGAAGTTTTGGACTTTGGTTGCTCATGCATGTGCTCGAGCAAGAATTGTTCGGGTTTCATATGTTTAATGGTATAGGACAGATGAAACATTGTGAATTGTAGTTAGATACATGGATTTGAAAGTTATTGGAGAATGTAGCTCCTCTAATGCTTACATAAAAAGAAGAAAATGTTACATTAGGGAAAATTTGGCTAGGTAGACAATTACACTACAGAGGTTTCTGACCTGGATACTTTTTGTCTCAGTTTGTTAGAATATGTGTTAATTTGTTTGATTATGTGTATTTTTCTAGTCCTGAATCTGTCATCAAGCGGTTTGAACAAAGGGATCGACCTGTAGACAGTAGAGGGGTTGCGGAATACCTTCGAGCTCTTGTGATTACTAATGCTATTAGTGAATATCTTCCAGATGAGGATTCTGGAAAATCTTCTAGCCTTCCTACCCTGGTAATCATTTTGTGGCATCATGTTTTTGGTACTCTGCTTTTCAGTTTTAATTATATGTAACTAAATTCTTAGTGCTTCATATTCATTGGTAAGGGTAGAGGGGTTTTCTGTACATCTTGATTGGCATCTATTTGTTTCTGCTTGATTTCCATCAGCATTGTGTATGATATTTGATTTGTGTAGTAGTTGGTAATTTAATCTGTAATTGTTTTGATCAAAATGATTTACTGATGTTTGTTTTACTGCTGAAGTACATTATTTTTTGAAAGTATGTTTTTGACATTTGCATCAATTCCTGCGTTAAAAATTAATTTTATTGTATTTTCCTGATTTATTTTAATTATGATTTTTTTTTAAAATTAAGTTTTTGGATGTGGTCATGGAGCATATCCAAGAGGTAGTGCCATTATTATGCCAACTTTTGGAGGATAATGTGTTCCTAGTTGGGGATTTATTGAAAGGGAGGGGATGGGGGTATTAAGCTTTTGGCATAGTTGGTTCCTAACACTATCAATCAAGAAGAAGGAACAAATACAGTTGTAAACTGTAGTAGTCAAATAGAGTGGATGAATTGTAGAAATGCGTCAGCTGTTATTTGTGATTGAAAATGCCAACAATTATACATAAGGTTGGCATCATTGAGATGTTGATGTTGTAGTGGATAATTGACACACAAGAGACATGATAGGTTAAACAATGAATGCAATTAAGAGAAAGTAGTGGTAGTGTAGTGCTGTCCATTGGGGAGCTCATCTGAATTGAAGATTATTTTGCCATTTGAAAAGAAGACAAATAGATAGGAGCCTCAGTAAGAAGAATGAACTAAAGGCAGTGCAGGATAGTGCTATACTTGAGGATATGGGGAAGCCAATAAATATTCTAGATGAACCCTTTGAATCAGAGTTATATCATATCCAAATAGACTTTTTGAAGATTTAGTTTTTGACATAAAACAATGACTTTGTTTAATACATATAATGGACCCATCTAGTTGGGAAGACTCTTTGGTGGTGTGTGTTTTTCTTTTTACACAATAGATTTGATACTTTTGATGTACTTACACACAGTTTTTGGCAGTATTTCTCTAACATACATTTCTGGACGAGTTATTTTGCACTCCCTTTTTGCCTTTTAACCCATGATAGATTTATAATGAATCCTAATAGATGATTTTAGTCCTCCTATGACTGCATAATAAGAGATGATTTATAATGGATACTTTCTTTTGATCATAATAACAACTTTTAGACTTTTTTAGGTCATGATATACTTGTGTTATAATGGAAAATTGACAGTGAACAAATTTTTCAGTTGCAAGAGTTGAAGCAGCGTGCACTGGGTAACTCAGATGAAACTTTTCTTAATCCTGGAATATCTGAGAAGCAGCCATTACATGTGGTTATGGTAAAAATTATTGCAAAAGGCTTTCTCTGTTCTTTTAGTGGTTACAGTTTTTGAATCTTGTGGGACCATCTTGTTTAATTTTTCTGTTGTAACCCAGATTCTTTTCCGTTTATTTATTCTCGGAATCTCATGAAGCTGTTTCCTTGTCTAGGTTGACCCAAAAGTATCAAATAAATCACGTTTTGCACAAGAGCTTATCTCGACTATTTTGTTTACCATAGCTGTGGGGTTGGTCTGGTAGGAGGCTTTGGTTTTCCTTTCTTCTCCCTTTTCTCATATATAATCAACTATTTGATTTTATATACTTTTATTGCTATTGCGCATCCTTTCAGGTTTATGGGTGCTGCTGCACTTCAAAAATACATAGGAAGCTTGGGGGGGATTGGACCTTCAGGAGTTGGATCAGGTTCTTCCTATGCCCCAAAGGAGCTAAATAAGGAAGTGATGCCTGAAAAGGTCAACCTGTTAATATGTTCTTACTTTTACTCTGATTTCTAGAACAGTCTGGAAAATAGATTATTCTGTATTTCTTGAGTGTTATATGATTCTATAGCTTACACTTGAATAAGCTAGAACTGCTAATGAGTATTTGGATGAGAAGATTCCAGTTGCAATAGGTTAATTAACAGTGATAAGATTTTGATTTGAGCATTACCATTCTGAATAAGCTGAGTAGGCACATCTTGTGATCATCGATTCATTCCCTTCATGAAATTAATTTTTTTATCAAAAGAAAAGAATGAACAACAACATGATATATGTTATACCTTCATAACTCTTTATCTAAATAAAATAATCCTACCTAATTATATCTTTACTTGCTATTTGTAGACCAGTCAACAACATAGTGGGGAATATTTGCAACCCCTGTAATTTCTGAATGATATCTGATTTTTCTGTTAGCCTGCTGTAGAATATACACAAAATCCAAAAGTATGCTACGCCATACAAATTCTCATTTATTAATCTTTCTCTATCACACCTTTTCTTTTGCAGAATGTAAAAACCTTTAAGGATGTGAAAGGTTGTGATGATGCAAAACAAGAACTTGAGGAAGTTGTGGAGTACCTAAAAAATCCATCTAAGTTTACACGCCTTGGGGGAAAGTTGCCAAAGGTCTGAAGAGGTTAATTTATCATTTTGTTGTCCTTTTTTTAATGCTAACTTTTGTTCATATTCTATTTTTTCATACATAGACTTCTTGTTTATTAGTGGAAGAACTAATTTTTCATTGCTGTTATGAGCTGATTCTCTCTAATCCTTCTCTGTATGCAAAGATGTTATGTTTTAGTCATAATAATATATCATAATTTTTTGGTGTCTATTGGTTATATTTTTATTGTCAAGTGTTGCTTAAGTATTCCACTTTTCAGGGGATTCTTTTGACAGGAGCACCTGGAACTGGAAAAACTCTACTAGCGAAGGTCAGTTAATTTCTGTGATGTCTTTTACAGTTTATATGAGGTTATTGTGTTATACAATTAGAATCTGTTGGTCTACCTCCATATTCTTTTGGGGTAATTTTCATTTTTAATATGCCACTCTACACTATAAGTTTCCCATTAGGAAGTTCAGGAATGGACATAGATGTACTTTGGATCTTGTCTCTCTCATTGATCTTTTCTTACACTTCACATAATTCTTTTGATCTGTCTCTGTTACTAAAATCCTGCTTTATTGAAACCAATCTTCTGAGTTAATCTATTGAAATTTATCATTGTTATGATCTAATAGTGTTTGCTTTATCTGGGACCTTGAAGGCTATTGCTGGAGAAGCTGGTGTTCCATTTTTCTATCGGGCAGGCTCTGAATTTGAGGAAATGTAAGTCTCTCTTGCTTTCTATATTTTCATCATGTCAATTTTGAGCATTAAGGCACTTATTATTTATAGTGTACGCTGTTATTCTGCAAAGTAATGTGGGTGGATTACAAGTTATTTTGAAAAGAGTTACCAAACACAAAAATGCTTTTCATTGTAACCTTGATAATGAGAATACAATTGTCAACTGTAATGCAAAATATGTTTATATTTCTGTTTTTGATTATGAAATGTATTTTATTTTATGTTGTTATTCTAATGTGTGCATACTGTTATTAACTATATGGCTCAATCAGTGTCAACCTTTCGATGATGAGAAGTGTTGTCCTGTTGTCTTTTTTATATAACTAGACCTAGGATTGTCTTAAAATCAAGTAAAGGAAATTAGAAGAAACTTGACCCTAAGCATGATATCCTAGTAATCTCAAAAATATAAGAAAACAATTTCTCTTTTTTTCTCATTACATACATCTTATATATATATATATATATATATATATATATATACATTGATTGAATAATTTAGGAATCATGCATAACCTATTATAGGACACAAATCCCTTAGATTGTGGGATTGATATGCTAGTAACAAAACCAAGATACAACCCATATACAAAATTAAAACCAATAAGAATGAAATCTGAAACTTCCTAAAATATTTCAACACTCCCCCTCAAGTTGGTGAATAAGTGTTTTCCATTCGCAGCTTGGATACAATTGTCTCAAAGTTACTGTTGTTCAAACCCCTTGGTGAGTTTATCTGCAAGCTGGCCTTGAGTGGGTGCAAATCAAGACACTGCCAAGCTTTTCTTTGAAAAAATGTTTGTCCACTTTAATGTGTTTAGTTTTGTAATGGTGTAAAGGGTTGAGGTATGTTGATTTCAAATTTGTTGTCACAGTATAATCACAGTTCATCCCACTTTAGCTTTAAGTCTTCCACGTATAATCTTCAGCCATAGCAGTTCACATATTCCATGAGTCATTGCTCGGAATTCTTCTTAGGCACGAGATGTAGCTATGACATTTTGTTTTTTGCTCTTCCAACTTTCTAGGTTTCCACCAAGGAAGGTGCAATATCCAGTAATTGACCTTTTGTCCATAACTAAGCCTGCATAATCAACATTAGTATATGCCTCAAGATTGACATTATTGTTTCTTTTGAACAAAATCCCTTTTCTTGGTGTCCCTTTTAAATATTGGACAATTCTAAGAGCAATTGTAAATGCGCTTCTTTTGGTTGATGCATAAATTGACTGACTAGACTCATAACAAAAGCAATATCTGGTCTAGTATGAGATAGATAAACAAGTCTCCCCACAAGTCTCTGGTACATTTCTTTATCCATAGCAAAATCATCCTATGCACTTCCCAACTTTGTATTTGGATCAAAGGTGTACTTGCAAGTTTGTTGGCTGTTTTACCTGTTTCCTGTACCAATAATGTATTTTTTGCTGAGATATGAAGATCCCTTTCCTGGAATGGGTTATTTCCATTCCCAGAAAATATTTTAACTTTTCCAAAGTCTTGATTTCAAACTTTTTGGCAAGGCATTGGCTCTACCTTTGTTGCTCCTTTTCATCATTTCTAATAACAATGATATTATCCACATAGACCAATAGAATTGTACCCCCCCCCCCCCCCCCTAGAATCAGAATGCTTGACAAATAAATTGTGGTCCCCTTGGCTTTGTTTGTATTTAAGACTCATCATGACTTTAGTGAATCTTCCAAGCCAAGCTCAAGTGACTATTTTCTCAAATGACACCTATACAACTTCTCTTTTCTATTGAAACTATTCACCATTCGACTTTTTCAATTTGACATGGAGAATGCATTCCTACATGGTGATCCTGGTACGGAAGTCTACATGGAGTAACTTCTTAGATTTGGTGCTTAGTGGGAGACGCTTTATATGTTATGTCATCTATGCAGGTCCCTATATGGCCTCAAGCAATCACCATGTTCATGGTTTGAGTGTTTTTGGATTGCCATCTAACATTTTGGACTCTTACAAAGTGAGTTTGATCATTCTCAGTTTTTATTGTCATGGCCCCCTAGGATGAATCTATCTCATTGCATATGTGTGAGGCATTGTTATAGTTAGAATAAGTATTAAATTTGGGTAGAAAGTAAAGTAGTTGTATTACTACTTGCTATACCTATGAGTCGTACCTAGTTTTTTACTTAGGTTTCTAGTTTCGACGTTTGATCTTTCCTTTTCTCATTGTATCAAAATTATTTCATTAAAAATATGATATCATAAGAGAGGTGTATTTGAGCCCTCTGAAATACATTTTCTCTCTTATTAATCTTAAGTGTTATCACAAGGAACGATACGAATGGTATTATACAACTAAAACAAGATCTTGCTCAGAAGTTCCAGACAAAAGTTCTTTGGCACTTGAGGTATTTCCTTGGTATACAAGTTGCATGGTCAAAAAATAGTTTGGTTGTATCCTGTAGAAAATATGCTTTCCATATTGTAGAAGAAACAAGGATTTTAAATGCTAAGTCTGTAGACACGTCAATCAATCAAGTGTCAAACTTGTATCTGACCAAGGTGTACCGTATTCTGATCCTATGAGATAGAAAAGGTCAGTCGATAAGTTAAATTATCTCACATACTTTCAGCTCAATCTCTCTCTCTCTCTCTCTTTCTCTCTCTCTCTCTCTCTCTCTCATTCCTATAGTTTGATTGTTATCTTGAAATCTAAAATAATATTGTTGTACTATTCAAATTTTAATATTGATGCTACTCATTATATACCTTTTTTCTGTTTGTTTTATTTATATATATGTTTTTAACATGAGGGATTAATTCTTTTATGTGGGTCCAAGCTTTTTCAATTTTTTCTTAACGTGTGTTCCAAACAATGGGAAGAATAGTTCTGGCTTGTTTTCATTGCCTACCTAATCTTTTCTTTCATACCAAACATACTATATGCGACGTTTCTACATATATAACTTCTCTTTCATGCTCAGGTTTGTTGGAGTTGGTGCTCGGCGTGTAAGATCCTTGTTTCAAGCCGCAAAAAAGAAGGTCTATTGTAATTTGCAAATGGTTTCCCTAACCTGTCTGTCATTGTGTTTTTGCACTATGCTAGTAATAGAATGTGAGATATACATGGAAATGCAGTCGTGTGACGGAGAGGAAGGGGAGGTTTTTGTGAAAGAACAAAATGAAAATCTACATGTCTGTTTTACAATCCGTCATGTTTTTAAATACATCGAAGAACATCCTAAAGTAGCAGTTGTAGGAGGTTAGGAGCAGTTACAGACTAATGTAACTGCCTAGAGATACATAACAGAGAAAAATAAAACATAACAGTAACAGTAATATACAGAATAGTAAAATTATAAATTACAGACAAAAAAACAGATAACACTAATAACTAGATTGGTACTTTTGTGTTTACTATAGAAAATTTATTTCTCGTTTATCTTTTTACAGGCACCTTGTATCATTTTCATTGATGAAATTGATGCCGTTGGATCAACAAGAAAACAATGGGAGGGCCACACCAAGAAGACACTGCATCAACTACTTGTCGAAATGGATGGGTTTGAGCAGAATGAGGTATCTTTGAACAGTTTGGAGTGCAATTTGTTCCACAGGTTTTAGAATTTGATTCTGTAAAAATCGCCTAACTTATTTAGATTAGGTTAACTTGTTAGAATAGGTTAACTTATGCATAGTTTTCTATCTGATCTATATAGTAGGATTAATCATTACATTTTTGTATCTTTGATGTAAGGAACTCCTATAAGTGATTGGATGAGCTAAGAGACCATAACATTCTTAGGCATTTTATCCATACTTCTATATCAGGTTGGTATCAAAGCAACCAACCTAGGAGGGTGCAGTCCAAGGGGTGCTTTCTGGTCAATAGAACTATGCCCTGCCTCAATTGCTCTTGTCGGACTCTCCTGTCCTTGTTTCAATATGCTTTTCTCCCTTTTCTGATGATTGGAGTTTGGTCCCCTTTGATTGAACACCTTTAAAGTTCTTTTTATACTCTGCTCTTTGTTTCTGATCTGCAATGACTTCTGTGGACCTGTCCACTCATATCTCTATGATGATCGAGACAATATCCTATCCTATGAAGAAATTCATTGATGGAAAGCCTAACAACACTACTGGTTTGTGTTCCCACTATTACCAGTCGAAAATTTTGCTTAATGATTTGTTATAGTATCTACTCCTGAAAAATGGGGAATGTGGAAATAAAGGAAGACGGAGACGAAGTGGCTGAAAGCATCGGTAGTACACTTATTCAAGAGAATGGGCCATACTGGAGAAATTTGCTTCTAATGAAGAAGCAAATGTCTCCAAACTTGAGTAGGTAGAACCATAGTTTTCTAATGAAGAATACAATTAATACATTTGATTTTAAAGTCTAGCAATCAAGCACAAACTTCCACCCAATTTTATTTGTCAACAATTTGCAGCTCTCAAACCATGGAAAGTGAAAGTCTAGTAACCCTTGATTGAGGTGCTTATGAATGTATTTTTGGTGATACTTCCTTATTTTCTTTCATCTCTCCTAAAGTTCCTCATTTTATTACTTTAATCAATGTGTCCCAAGTTACTTCCTAGGTCAAGTTTTCCTTTCTCTTTCCTTGAATCTAAATTATGTTCTTGTCCCCACTTGTCCTCTTAACCTCATTTCTCTTAGTCTATTAACTAAGTCATTAAATTATTCCATAACCTTTGATGCCAATTTTTCTGTTATATAGGAGTTGACTAATTGGTGAAGGACATGAAGCTAGGGGACTCTATCATCTTGTAATAGGATCTTCTGTGTACTATTTTGCATCCTATCTCGTAAACTTTTTCTTTTGGTCATCTGCAATTATAAAAATTAAAAAACATTGTTCCTAACCTGAAAAAACTTCAAGTCTTATGTCAACTAGGCAAACATTTTAGATCTTCCTTTCCAAAGAGACTTGAAACAAGAGTCTATAAAGTCTAAAATTACAAGGAAAAAATAAAAAACGTACACAAGGCCCAAAAAAAGGCACAATACAAACAAATAGGAAAAAGAAAACCAATTACAAGACCCAATAAATGCCCAAAACAAAAAATTACACAAAAATACAAAATTTCTATTCTAGTTCCGAGCCTAGTCAGTGGTCTTTAAGAAGGTCCTATCCATGATGCCATCATTGTACCTTATTGCTTGATACTAATGTGCCATATCATCACTAGGGTGATGCTACTCTTATAATTGCTTCCTCATAAAGAGAATGCCCTCTCCCTTCCTCAACAATAACATTCCTTATCATATCCTATTTTCTAATGAACCTTTTATTCATGTTTCTACATGTGTTTTTGGGTGTACGCTTTGTTCATGACATGCCCCTTGAGTTAGACAAAATCTCCGCAAGAACTCTCATGTGTCTTCCTGGATATTTGTGTCTCCAAAATGGGTGTCGATATGTTATTCTTTGGAAATACATGTCTGCAAATGTTATTTATTTAGGAGATTCCTTTCTTCTCTTCTTCACCTCACGATGCTAGTTATGAGCAATAAGTCTTACATGCCCATTTTTTTGAACCATTGTCTTTTCTCTCATTGGTGTCCAAATCAAATCTCTTCTCAAGGTTCCTCTGCCCCTCCAAGACTAGCAAAACCATTATCACCTCCCCTAATCACTTACCAATCTTGAACATATGAGACTGATGCGATGTTACTTATTGAGTCCTCTTCTTCACATCGTTCACCAACATCTACCCATCCCACAACTCCTTATTATGATGACATACCCTTTGATAAGGTACTCACTCTACTTGAAATGCTCATTCGTTTCATTTGTGTAAAAAGTGTACATCAATAACTTGATCATACTGGTTAACAATAAGCCATGATTGTAGAAATGCTGGCTCATGATCAAAACCAAACGTGGAAACTTGTTCCTCTTCCACTTGACAGGAAGTCAATTGGCTGTTGGTGGGTTTATGCTATTAAAGGTGGTCCAAATGGTCACATTGATTGCTTTAAAGAAAGATTGGGTTTCAACGGGTAAACTCGAAAATATGGTCTCAATCATGATAATGCCTTTCTTCATGGAGATCTAGAGAATGAAATCTAGATGAAGCAACTTGCTAGGTTTCTTGCTCAAGCAGAGTGTGGACTGGTTTATATATTATGTTGATCTCTTTGTGATCTTAAACAATTTTCATGTGTTTGGTTTGCAAAAGTAGCCACATTGTACAGACTTTTGTTCTAAAATGTAGTGAAACAAATTATTGGATTTTTTATTGTTGTACATCTCTTGAGAATGCACATACTTATTGTGTATTTTGATGATATAGTCATTAAAGAGAATGGCACTACTAAATTTTTATCTAGGTAAGCATTTATTGTATCACTATCAAACCAAAGATCTTGAATGTCTTAAGTACTTTCTGGGTATTGAAGTTGCTCAATCAAAGGAAGGTATTGTAATTTATCAAAGAAAATACGCCTTAGACATCTTACAAGAAACATGTATGATTGATAGTAGGTTCGTGATAGTCATGTGGATTCAAACAATAAATTAATGGCATAAGAAAGTATGCCTATCTGAAATCAAAATGATATAGAAGGCTTGGCAGCTATTAACATTGCTTCGAACTTTGTACTTAAAGATAGATCCAAACATCTAGAAGTTGGTTGTCATTTTGTTTGAGAGAAATTGTTGGCAAAGGAAATTTGGATGAAGTTTTGTCAGCTCCAATCATCACTTTTCAAATATTTTGACCTAGTACTCGAGAGAACCTTAAATTCAATGTTCCTAGCTTAGTACATACAACTTGTATGCTCTAGCTTGGGAGGAGTGTCAAAGTTGTCTTACTTAATTAGAATAGGCTAATTTTTGCATTGTTTCCTATCCGGCCTATATGGTAAGATTAATCATTACTTGTTTCTCGTATATTTCATTTAGGGATTTCTTGGAAATGAATAAATGAGAAGAGATGAAATGTACACTTAAGCATTGTTTCCATACTTATATCTCAGGTGATTCATTATTTATCTTGTAGGGAATAATATTAATGGCAGCAACAAACTTGCCTGATATTCTTGATCCAGCTTTAACAAGACCTGGCAGATTCGATCGACATGTAAGTTCCTCTATTGGACATGCAAAGAGACTGGCAGATGCTTTTTCTCTTTGTTTCATTTTTTGGGTTTCTGGACTTCACTTCGGTGTGGATTTCACTTGATTGTGGGCCAGTTCTAGGTTTCATTTTGTATTTTATTTTTTCTCTTCTAGCAGCCTAGTGACAAGATGACAAATCAAGGTTCAAGCATTCTATGATTAGGTTCAGGTCTGCTTTGTAGGATAGAATATGCTCTGCTTTGTTTGTCTGATGTAATAATAGTTCTTATCCAAACTAAAAGTTGAAACAACTGTTAGCTTACAATAAGCATTTGTTTAGTATTCAACTATTCTGATTGTTCAAGTAAAATTTCCTATATAATATGGGAGTTGCTGTGGTAACCTTGTAAGTATAGTAGTACCCAAGGGAGTTGTCCGGCATTAATTGATTAAGGTCCATGTAATAGAAGATATAGAAACTAACAAATTCCCAATACCAGATTGTTGTACCAAACCCAGATGTACGAGGTCGGCAAGAAATATTGGAACTCTATCTGCAAGATAAGCCTATAGCTGAAGATGTAGATGTTAAAGCAATAGCTCGTGGTACCCCAGGGTTCAATGGGGCAGGTGAATTGTGATTTATTTATGTTAGATGACTTTTTTATAACTTCAAATCTTATACTTCCTAAGGTTTTTCTATTGGACATGCAAGCAAAGAGAGTGGCACTTGCTTATGATTTGTTTCTGAATGACTTTTTCTATTGTTATATCTCCTTGAACTAGACCTTGCGAACTTGGTAAATGTTGCTGCCATTAAAGCTGCCGTTGAAGGTGCAGAGAAAGTAACAGCTGCACAGTTGGAGTTTGCAAAAGACAGAATAATTATGGGTACTGAGCGGAAAACCATGTTTATATCTGAAGAGTCAAAAAAGGTATGGGTGTATTCCAGTAAATATTGTATTCTGGTTTAGTGCATAGAACATGTGGATTGTGCTTATGTGATTGATCTAGACTTAACCATGTAAGGGCACTATTAAACAGTTTTAGTCCAAACATTTTAGACTTTCTTTTGTTGGATTTGGATCTTTAAGTTTTAGATTTGTCCTGCATTTCTCCTGTTACCTCTATAATGGAACTTAACAAATGTATCCACATTAAATTGTTGAATCAGAAAAAAACTGTTTCCATCACAAGCAAAACAAGGAAAAAAAACAATCTGAAATGTTTCAACAACTGATTACCAATGTTCTCCCACAATTTAATAGAGCTTTCAAAACATTGTTTTTAAATTTTTGAGATGAAAGTGTAAGTTTCTTTCTTTTGCACTAGGTTGCCAAAATCCCAATCTGTTGTAGGATGGGAGCAGCATGATTGGGATTACTTGTAAATTTGCACTATCAGTGAGGTTTTTCTTGGGTTTCAAATCTGCGAGCTTTTGGCAAACAATATAGCACTTGGGGAATTCTACCCTAAAAGCCTGTTGTTAGAAAAGGATAACTGAACACTTAAATACTTTATCTCACATCTCATACTATTCAATATGAGACTTATGCATCTCATAAACATAATGCCCATTTTAGCACCTTTTCGTAAACACCCAAGCAGTAAGGGAACCATCCTAGTTGTTAATGGGGGAGAGCTAAAGACTTAAATACTCCATCAAACAACAAATACTATTCCATATGGGACAGATGCACCCGATGCTATCCATGTCCCTATAAGCTTTTTATGGACTGAGTTGTGCAACGTAAAGGAAAAAAGCTGTGATGGATCTTTTTCATTTACAACATATATTTACATTCTCTCAACTGATGTTAAGGCTATTGAATATGTTTTATTCTTGAACAAAGGTTGCTTTTGAACAAGAAATATTTCAAGAAATGGCAGAAGTATTGGGTGTGTTTGGACATATCTAATGAAAACTCTTATAGTTATTTAAATAATTAACAATCTTATATACGTATTATTAGGAACATTTTTTTATTCCCATATCATATCTTTTTTATTAGAGGATATCATGTTATTTTAGTGTATTCTCTAAAGCAAGAGTAACTTTTGAAAAGAACTTGTGAAAATTTATATCAAAGAAGTGGTTTTTATAAAGCTTATTCAAGCGCATCTGAGGCACTATATCTTTTAATTATATTGTCCTAAGTTTTTGAGCATCAAATTTTCGTGCTAAATTATTTGAAGTCCAGAGTACAGACAATTTCATTAGGCTTAATCTTGGAATAATAAAATTAGTATAACTGAAAAATTGGAGCCTTTTGCAATGCATTTTTGTTTGCAAGAAGACATTGACATTTTATTTATAGGGAAAAGTTGATTGACAGTCTTACAAATAAGTATGTTCTGTGTCAGTTGTTAGCTAGTGAGTAGGACATGGTAAATTGGTTTTTTATATAGTTATCCTTCTCTAAGCTATTTTTCTGAAGTAATGTTCAAATTTAGAGAAATTCTAAAAACACATTCTTTGATGCACTCTTGTTCATTGGACTAACCATTAGTAGTATGTTGAGGAGTGTTTTTAGCAATCATTTGATAGCTCAGTTATATAAACTATTTTAGCATCTTTTATATCTGTTTTATTTAGAATAATCAGATTTTGCTGGTATGATATAGTGAAATTTTCTGCACTCTACTCATCTGCAATTCTAAGTATATATCTGATTTGGAGTTAATACTATTAATATGTTGATGTATTTCTTAGAAAATAGACTTAAAATTTTACTTAACCTTACAATTTGCTTGTAAAGTGAGGTTTGTACTTATTTATATACTATAATTTGATTACATTTTTAGATGGTGTAACATCTCCAATACACCTCCTTATGCTGAGAATTAAATATTTCAAGCTTGAGACTAGATATTTTTAAGTGGTCTGATAATGGTGACATGATAGGCTTGACAACATTTGCCATGATAGACTCTAGTACCATCCTAGAAAGTGAACTTTACAAAATTGACTTGTAAAGTTCGTTTTGCATCCACTTATATACTATAATTTGACAATATATATAGTCGATATGAAATCTATAATAGTACGCTTATATAGTTATATTTGTTAATTGTGCATTTGAAATTTTCAGCTCACTGCCTATCATGAGAGTGGCCATGCAATTGTTGCCCTTAACACTGATGGTGCACATCCAATTCACAAGGCAACAATCATGCCACGTGGATCTGCTTTAGGAATGGTCACTCAGCTTCCCTCAAGTGATGAGACATCAATAAGCAAGAAACAGTTGTTAGCTCGCCTTGATGTTTGTATGGGAGGAAGAGTTGCAGAAGAGCTTATCTTTGGCCGGGATTATGTCACAACTGGAGCAAGTAGTGATCTCCACACTGCTACTGAGCTTGCTCAATACATGGTAATTTTATGCTGCCCTGCATTGTGTCTGGTGCATAAAGATAACTTTTACAAAAGAAAGTGCTGATAATTTGCTAATTGGAATTTGAAACATTTTACTAGTACTTAAGTAATTATAACTTTTCTTTCCCAAAATTATTTGGTAGATGGCATTTAGAATTTTCTGCTGAAATTCTTGACTTATCGTGTTATTTTTTCTCTATGCACAAGGTATCAAATTGTGGAATGAGTGATGCAATTGGGCCAATTCATATAAAAGAGCGACCAAGTTCTGAAATGCAGTCACGTATTGATGCAGAGGTAAGTGTTATGAATTCATAAAATCGTATTTGGGTTCTTCTAAGAAGTGTTGTTTTATCAAAAGCAAAAATCACGAAAGGATTTTGACTTCTATTCTTGATCTGCAGGTTGTGAAACTCCTTCGGGAAGCATATGATCGTGTTAAAGCCCTTCTGAAAAAGGTTTGTCTGATTATATTATTGTCTATAAGTTTTTTCTTTGGGAAACCTTTTTCTTTCTCTTTTGGGTTTGGACGAGTTTTTAAAAGAAATATTTCTTTAGCAGAAGAAATTATAAATGGTTTGGAGGATAACTAGTTAGAAAAAAAGGAAAAAACCGTCAATTGAGGAAAGCTTCCAATCTGTTCGGATCTGTGGGATGATCTTATAGCTTCTATCCTATTTTATGTTAGATTCTGTCACTTTTGTATTTTTAGGTTATTTATATCAATCGTTTTTCTTGATTTAATATTGTTGTTCAATGATAGACATATTAGAAGGAATACAAGCTATTTCTATGTGTCTCACTCCTGAGTCCCGTACCTATCTCCATTGAGCCAAGCCAACTAGAACATACATTCTTGATGTTAAAGTGTGCTTAGTTTTTAAATCAAAAACGAATATGTCAAATGGATATTTTGTTATTTTAACTCTGCTAGTTAAATAATAAGCCTTAGGGGCATTCTTTAGGCTGGGGGATCATTGACACAAAGCAAAATTCAAACTAAGCAATCTTTGTTGCTGTGAATGGCATTAATTAATAGAAGTTGTCAACCTTGAGCAAATTTGAGATCTTCTAGTCTTGCACATGGAAATTCATAACACTAGTATCTTCTGACATTATTTCAGCATGAGAAGGCATTACATGTGTTGGCACACGCATTACTAGAGTATGAGACACTTAGTGCAGAAGAAATCAGGCGAATACTTCTGCCATATCGGGAAGGACGTCTATCAGAACAGCAGGAACAAGAAGCAGCAGAAGGGGATCTTGTGTTAGTGTAATTTATCTCTCCACTCCTGTCCATTACTGTACTATTTTAGGGGAAGCTCTGTACAGTATACCCAGAAGCCCTACAGGTATATTTCCGAATCTAGTTTCTGCAGTTCCCCTCTTCGTGCATGCCATTCTTGTCGTAAGATGCACATAGTAAAAAGGAGACACAACGTTGGATATCTGCAAAACAACTAATGCTACTTACAATGGCAAAATGTCAGCTGCTAGATTACCATCGCCCTTGTTGAGGGCCTGAGGGCAATATATTTTTGGTGAGAACAATGTATCATGTAGGAATTGACCATTTTCACAATTGTATTTGAAAGCCTATACGTAATTCATTTTTTAAGAATTTGTTAAAAAATTCACTGACTTTTGTCTAGTGGAACATGCTACAAGACCTCCAACAAGCCTGGATACTGATGACTGCAGCTTTGTGTAAGATCTCTACCATATTCTGCAGCAATTTATTTAACAGCAAATAATAGTTGAAAGTCTTACAAATAATTAATAGATCCTGGGATTTGATAATACTCCTTGCACAGGGTGCAATCCCCAATGATTTAATATAAAGTACACCGTGATCTGATTACAATTACTGATCCATATAAAGTATTATAAGTTTATCTTTAAAGTAAGGTTTATTTGGGATTAATTTTAGCGCGTTAAAGTCTCAACTAGGTACAATTTAAGTTGTATCAATGATGTAATACAAGAAATCAATTTAGATGCAATTTACCCCTTGCTTTGCTGGTGCTGTGCCAAATATGTAGTCCAGTAAATTCACTCGAATTGTGCTCTATAAATAGCCTGTGATGCAACTATTATTAAAATATTATCAAACAGTTTATGTAATAACGTGTCGTTTGGTCTTTCAAACTAACTAATATTCCACTTACGCGGTAAAGAAGTCAGCAAAAGACTAATAATGGATGGATTCTAAGGAAAGCTTCAATTTAAAACATGTTGAATTTTTCTAGTTTTAAATAAATATTTATTTCCATAATGTTTTTAATAAATGACTCTAATAATTTTTTTTTTCTAGCTTTTAAGTAAATGTTTAGTTCTATTATGTTGTAAACGACTCTTATATCTTATGTTTTAGTAAAGTGGTTCACTTTCCTTATTTTATACTAAAATATCAAATTGATTAAAGTTTAAATAAAATTTTAGAAATGAAAGTTCTAAAATATAAGGTTACTTTTTTTATAAATAAGTTTAGAAAGTTATTTAAAAACCTAAGGTGAGTGCCATTATAAATGAAGTTTTATTCAAGGTAGTAGCACTTCTTTCCACTATATTTCTTACTGTTAGATATAGTTTTATATTATTAAGATATGGTTAGATATCAATAACCACAATATCAAACATTATCTTCTATTTAATCTTTTTATTTTTAGTTATTCTTTTTACTTGTACCTCTCTCTATTATAAATAGATTACCCTATGTGTGGTTTATACACAAGGGAGATTAATCTCAATCCCTATTTTCTTTATTCTCAACATGGTATCAGAGCCTGGTTCTGATCTAGGGACCTATTTTTTTTTTCTGCTATCGTTGCCTCCGCCTCTGCCGCCACCGCCGGCGCCACTGTCGACGCCGCCGCCGGAGTCGTCGCCGGAGTCGCTGCCGGAGTCGCTGCCGGAGCCATCGCCGCTGCCGGAGCCATCGCCGCTGCCACTGCCGGAGTCGCCACCACTGTCGCTGTCGAGTTGTCGTCGTCGGAGTGTTAGTTCCAACCGGCGACCATACAGTTTTGATCATCTCTCACGCGCCATTCAAAGCCGCGTCTCTTCCAGTTCCTCCATGGTGTCTTCCGCTGCCTCTTTCAGTTCTGAAATCTCTTCTGTTTCAACCGATATACTTGTTATGTACAACAAATTTCTTAAATGGTATAAGGATCAACAGTTTTCTAGTTCCACTGCATCTGTTGCTCACACAGATACATCTTTTGTTGGTCTGACTCAATCTTCTTCTCCTGGTCCTTGGGTTTTTGATTCAGGAGCCACTGATCATATTACTGGTAACAAATCTTTGTTCTCTTCTTTATCCTCTACTAATCCTTTACCTTCTGTTACACTAGCTGATGGTTCTAGAGTCTCATCTCATGGTGTTGGCACTGTTAAACTTTTTCCTTCTTTAACCATTGATAATGTTCTTTATGT
>Ga0214543_1006625_pt1 | contig 20474 bp, 9 predicted proteins | sample CNSS2metaG_FD_160094 | JGI IMG/M metagenome (GOLD analysis project Ga0214543, IMG submission 160094) | Root nodule microbial communities from cowpea collected in UCLA plant growth center, Los Angeles, California, USA - CNSS2 | ecosystem: Host-associated > Plants > Roots > Nodule | place: USA...
TATCTGATTTTTGTATATATATATATATATATATATATATATATATATATATATATATATATATATATATAAATAAAAGTTATATTTGAATTATATATATTTTGGTATTAAAATATACCTACCCAAAACTATTACATTCAATATTAGTTGCGATTTACTTTTTTTTTATGAAGCGGCTTCCTTAATTAAAAGGACAAATTTAATTCTCAATCAATTTTTTTGGTATTTAACATTTCTGGCATTATTTTAAGATTTAATTATCCTTTCACATTGCTATTCAAGAATTTGGAGTTATATTGACCTTTCTCTAAAGCCAAATGTTTGAAATAAGGACAATATTAATTAAGTGTAATTAAATCCAATTTAAAACAAGGCAAACATAAAAATATTTAAAAAGTACGAAATATTTTCTTTTACATGAAAGTGGAAACCTTTTTCTCTTAAAGTAACATTTTCTACCCCACTCGTTTCTGTGTGTACATTTCTACCACCGACTAATTAATCACTCACTATACACCCTCTAATAATACAAAATTGTTCCTATAATTGAAATTGAAAATAAATTATCATTAAAGTCCACCTTTTCTATCAAATCATGTGAACTTTAATCAGAGATTAAGAATGGTGTGTAAGATGCGAAACACCTCACCAAGTTGCAATATATTCGTTGTCAAAAAATAGTATCGATTTTTTTTTTATTTTACTTTTTTATTTTTTTAAAGTTTAAATAACGCTAATTTTCTGTACAATTATACTTTCATTTTCAACTTAATTTTAATTAATTTACATATATGTATTTATGACACAAAAATGTAAAATGAAAAGATCCTTTAATTATTTTATTAAATCTTTCAGATTTTTTTATAAAAACGAGGGTTACTTTTTTACTATTTAAGACGCGGAGACAGGTCCTGATCAAACACCAAACCCCACAAGTTCAACGTGATGTAAATATTAATCTAATTTTTCAAATTATCTTTGAAACTTTTATGGGTGTAACACACTTTCTCAAATGTTCCAACTTTGGATAGAAATTTTGACCATAGTTTTTTTCTTTACGTAAAAGATTACAGGTCAAGAAGAACAAAGTGTGACCAATCATATGGAAGAATGAATAGAAGAAGTTTATATTGAACACATTAAAGCTAATCAAGTTCCATTCATATGATAACATCGTCATTAGTATAATTAGTGTGAAAATCGAAAAAAAAAAACAAATGGGAGAAAGAGAGTACTTTTCACTTTAGAATCTTGGTTGGTTCAAATGTGGAAACTTTATAGATAGATGAAAATTTTATTAATTTTAAATAGATTACAAACAATTACACAAAAAATCACTTATCATTTTTTTTTATTTTATGTGGGCTTGCAAGTCGGCTCGCGCGGGCCTGCGGGCTCACTACCTGATCCGCCCCGCATTTTTTTCGTGGGCCTGCAGGCCGGTCCGACAGGCCAAGCCCTAATTGCCAACCCTAATATTGACGTCCATCATGGGACCAACAACTCCCCTTGTTCTCGATCGGGGGGGCTTGTTCCGGTACATCTAATAATTTCTACATCGCTAGGAGTTGAGGTCAAACACAGATTAAATACTCTTACCTCCTTCTATCATCTAAAACATCTTTTAAGGACAAAATTATGATGGAGTTTCACGTTACTCTAAAGCGGACAATATCTCAGAAACACGGTGATTGTTTTTAACGATGACTGCTGAACGGGATTGGGTCGGATCGAAACATTGGTGCGCACCGTAAAAATAAGTTAAAAGTTAAAGAATAACTCTCATACAATAAATACTTATTTACATAAATATGATTTAACATAGTGAAAAATATTGCAATGTTTCTCTATCCTATTTATACAAAGATTTTAAGACTCAAGACATAGTGAATGTTAGCGCGTAATTTTCTTATTAAGTATAAAATTGTAAGTATGATTTTTTTTTTCTGCATTTATCTTTGTTTTTTATTTATAGTTACTAAGAGAATATGACTATTACGGAGTAATCTTCATGATGATATTTTATAAGTAATTTTGATGTTGTTTTCCTTTAATTTTGATGTGCAAAAGATGTGCCACTTTGCTTGTATCTACTTATAAAAGTTTTTTTTCTTTCTTGTTTTCATTTTTTTTTTTTTTTTTTTTTTTTTTTTTTTAGTTTCATTTTTTTATTTTAAATAATTAAATTTATTCTTAAAGTTGAATTTATGTATTTAATTAAATAAATAATTTAAAAAATAAATCACTATTCAAATTCAAATAGTTGACAAATGGTCACATAAAAAATATGAATCCAATGCTGATATTTTTTGGAACAAAAGTATGGCATGTGTTGAAAATCCAGATATACTTAGACGAGGTTTATTATTACTTGCACTAGTCAACTTTCTTTTATTTTATTTCAATATTATTATTATTGCTATTGTAAAACCTTTAGTCAACCTATGTTAATGTTTGTATTATAAAAATTCTACATGAAGGGCGTGATTCGATATTTTGGTTTAAAATTCATTTAAACTAAACATAAAAGAGTTATATATGATTTTGTTCGATTCAGTTTAAATATACAAAAAATATTTAACAAAATCAAACAAACTTTTTTTACTATTTGGTTTCAAAAACTTTTGTGGCTTATTTATATAATTTTAATTACTATATATATATATATATATATTGTTTTATTATAATAAATAATTTTATTATATATTTACTGTAATTAATAACTTTTTTTATTGGCAAATAAACTATAATAAATAAATTGGTTTTGATATATTTCATCGTTAAATTGATTTTGATGTAATTAGTTGCTAAATTAATTTTTATATAACTCGTCATTTAATTAGTTTTTTATATATTATTTTTTACTAAATTAATTTTTAGAACAATTAAGTTAATATTTAAATTATAATTTGTATCTAATATTAGTTATCATTATTTAGTTATTTATTATTATTAAATTTTAAATTAGTTTCTAATAATTTTATCATTTTAAAATCAATAAATTAATTTTTAAAATCAAGAAAATATGTTATTAGTAACCAATTTTAGTAACAAAAAATAATTAGTTGTAGTGACCAATTTAAATACCAATATATTAACTAAAAAATAGTGATAACTAAAATAATTTCTAAATTGGTTAGTACAGAGAATTGGTATCCAGATTAGATATTAATATTAGCTTAAAAAAAAGGTGGTCTACGAAGTTTATTTTTAAAGGAGACCTTTTAACATTTCTTTAACATTTGAGTATCACTTAACAAATTTTGAGTAATTTTAAAAACATATAAGACATAAATAAATTATTTTTAGATACCTAAATGAGTTTTAATTGAAATTATTCTTATACGTTTAACAACAAGTTGTTCTTTATTTTCAAACATGACTTTGCTCTCTCTTGTTTTTTTTTCTTGTACGTTTTGATTTGAGGCATGGTGGAATTTTTAGGCAAGAATATTCCTCCACAATTTCCCTTGAATCTAGACCTCTAGATAAGTTTGCATTTTTACCGCCCATAGATCATAATTTTCACTATCAAAGAGTGGAATAACGACTTCTTATGAGATATTTCCTTCCATCGTACAAGTAGCAAGAACAATTACTATGATACCACTGTTGAAAATTTTAGGACTTCTAGAAATATGAGAGGTATGAAATATAGTAGAGATATAAAAGATATATTATATAAAAAAACTTATATATTATATATATATATATATATATATATATATATATAAAAGAAAATATCAAATACAATAACTAATTTTAAAATTTTAAAGATATTTCTAAAACTGGAATATTTCTTAAATGTTAATTTAAATAAAAAAATATTAACTAAATATATTCTGTTATTTCTCTTTATCATAATGTATGATAAAATTATACATATTAAATTTTCTTATCACATGCATATTCTCTAAGTTGATATAATATATTAAATAATAATAATAATAAATAAATAAATAAATAATTTCGGTTGAATTAATTAGATTTTAAAGTATTAAATGGTAAATCAAATTCAACCACTAAATTTTGAAAACGTATATCCAAATCAATCAAAATATTTTTTTTTTCGTTTAATTCGTTGTTGAACTTTTCTATCCAATTTTTTATTATGCTTTTAATTTTATTTTATTCTAAATAATCATATATAGCGTCATACTTATGAATACACTAATAGAATTATGTGATTTTTTGTAAGCAAATAAATCAGCTAAATCTTACAAAAGGTATTGAAATATATATAGTCTAAAACAATAAAATTCTCAATCACACAAATTTAATTAAATTGTCAGAAAATAGTGACACTTACAAATATGAATACATATAGTCATTGACAAAATTAACAATGGACAGGGATGTTTATTCACTTAATTATTCAAACATAGCAAACATGGGAAACTAATTTATAGTGAAAGTTTACGTGATAATTTGTTTTATTTTATATTTCTTTTCAGTGTATTGAAGGTCCACGAGTTTCACATCAGAATCCTATTTAATCTTTATAATCAGATTAGGACCTACAATGAAGAGAGTTGACAAAATAATAATAATAATAATAATAATAATAATAATAATAATAATAATAATAATAATAAATTCTTTTATTTCAAATTGAAAGTATATGTATATCTTATAGAAGATGTCTACTACTTTTTATAATATGCATATCATAAATTATGAACACTATTATCAACTTCATTTCCTTTAATAGTTAAAAGCCAAATATGGTATATTTGTTATATTAGTGGAGTGTTTTATTGCCGACAATGATAAAGGGTGTCATAATTAACAAGAACAAATAACAAATATAACTGAATTTTGCATGTGATCGTTATAAGTGTACGATAACTAATTTGTACTTTTTTCCCACTTGCAAAGTATAATATTATTAGTGGGAGAAAGCATCTTCTTGTGTTCAAACTCATAATAGTTTCCGTGTCACATTACCACATTCTTAAAAGCACAATTGTCTTAATTATAATAAGTATAGTTGTCACATAAAATAATATGATTATAAAATATTATTGTTGTTGATATATGGTTAGGAAAACCATGAAATTAATGATGTTATGAAATGATTAAAATGTTTAACTATAATTATCACAAGGAAATAAAATAATCACATTTAGATAGATGATTGACCTAATTAGTTAGACGTACTGAAAATTGAAATTTTGTGATGTTGAAATGTGGGTACTCTTTAGGTAATTTATGGTTCAAAAGCTTTCATGTTTACATGAAAAGATAATGAAGAAAGATACGGATAGATTATTTATAGAATATTTGTATTCTAGAGTACTATATTGGTAAATATCACCAATTTCAACTGTAGTTTATAAATTACAAGTTATACATCAAAACTTTAGGAACATTATTTTACTTTCATTTTGTTCTGATTTTGATTCAAGTGCATCTGACAATCCTGTTAGAAATAATTATTGTGTTTTTAAGATATTGTTCGTTTTGAAGTGTTGAACTCCACTATAATTTTATCTTTAAAAAATATTTTAAAAAATAGAAGAAGATAAAAATATTTAAATTTCACTTTACCTCAACAAAATACGTAAAAGATAGGTCCTTTTATGTTGCCACCACATATTCTTTCTCTCCTTCCGCCGCCGCCCCTCTCATCATGTCTTTTTCCGGTGGTTCCTAAGTTTTATATTTTTTATGCTTTCTCTATTATTTAGAAAAGGTCAACATATCACATTACACTATGAAAGCTTTTCTCATTCTCAACAATGACTTTTAAGTTGTAGATTTTCGAAGTGAATTTTGAATTCCACAATTTATAATTTTTCTTTTATGTAAAAATTACTTGTGGATGCGCAATCCAAAAAGGAAATTCCGAATTACATACACCTCTCAAAGATTTTTTTACAAAAATAAAATTATTTATGAACCGCATTTTGATGTAAAAAAATTAAATAAAAACCCAAAAGATAAAAATAATTTTCAAATTGTGCAACTCAAAATATTTTTTTTCATACAAAAAATAACTTTCAAATTATAAATCTGAAAGTCGTTATTTGATGAACCCAAAGGACAAAAATGAGAATTTTCATATTTATGGAAGAGCAGAAAGAAATTATGAGGGTGAAAAAAGAAATTCCTACCCATCTATCATATCCAACTAATTTTGCCACCTTAGTAAGAGGTGAGCTTTAAAGGTCACACCATTAAAGAAAGATGTGAGTTACAAAAATGACAATATTCATATCTATTTTGTCATACATAACAAAATCATAATACACAACAGAAACTTGTTATAAAATTGAAAAAAAAAATGAAGAAAAATTAGTTTAAATTGTTTTACCAGAAAGGAGAAAAACATTGAAAGAAATAGTCAGAGGAGGTTAGATGTTCGTTTTTAACTATTTTAATAAACAGAGAAGACTTTGGAGAAAATCTTCATAATATTTCTAAAGCTTCGGTGTAACTCCACTGTTTCGTAATCCATTTAACTAACCTCTCTTAATGAGACAAGACAATCATGTTATCTGATTATTTCAAACCTTAATACGTGATAAATCTGTTACCTTTTATAAAAACTACTTTAAGATATGTCATAGTACTTATGATTTTTAGCTAATTAACAGATAATTAAAAAACTAGTTAACTGAGAGAAAAATGCCATTAACAGTACCCGTGTTTATAAACTCAACATCCAAACACCATAAGAAAACTATCTTTATATGATACAATTCATCCAGAATGAACAAATATTAAAAAAAGAAAACAAAATCACAATTACTAAGTAGTGAAGGTTTTCAGCTTTTGCAAATATAAAGCAGGATATTATAATCAAAAGTAGTGAAACTTAAAAAAAAAAGAAAAAGAATAACTTGTTAACACTATCGCAATAATCAATCACAGGGTTGCCATCCAATCTTTGTACCTTAATCTTACAAGTAATAGGTAAATTTGACACTGCTTCTCTGTTATATATACTTTGTTGTTGCAAATTGCAACGTTGACATCAGAAAAAGCAAGCTTTGTGGAATTTCAATTAGTGATTGGGGTACCAAAACATGCCTTTTATGCCCTCTGGGTCAGCTTCAAAGCCTAAATTGCGATAAAATTCCACAACTGCATTCAATGGACAAAAAAGCAAATATTGAGACTCCAAGCTGCCAAACAATACCAAACTACATCCCCAATTAGAAGGAAATTAGGTACTGAGTATAAGAATAGCATTGGTCAAGACTGGAGGCAATGACACAGTAAAAGAAGAATATTGTCAAGTTAAATGGGTAAGTATGTTCCTAAATGAAGGCTCCATAGTGTAGCCCTTAAAATTTATGACATTGCTTTGTAGGCAGCTTCTTCTTGCACCTCCCTAAACTTCTTACTGCACTTCCATAAATTTCTGTATTCCGGATTGTGCAATCTAGAGTGTAAGTTTTACATTTCAGAAAGTACAATCTAGAATATAAAAATTGCATTCCGAATTGTAAAATCCAGAATATATCTGTATTCTGAATTATACAATGTGGATTACATTTTTTATTTTGTATTTCGGAATACAAAAATATATGGGAGTATAGGTTGATATTATGGAGGTGCAGGAAGAAATGGCTTGCTTTGTATTCACTTGAAAGAAACCATGGAAAGCATGACACAAGTTCACAAAATAACAAAGCACTTTTGATAGACAGAACAGCTTTGAGACTTTGCACAATCCTGTGATTAACACGAGTGATGATACTATGCATAAAGGATAACAATATTGTTGTACCTTTACTATCTGCAAACAGAGTTATATTGCCAATGTCCCTTTGCAGAAGAGCTCTAATCAGTTTCTCTATAAGAGCTTTACCAAGACCTTGGCCCTATACAATAAAAACAGCATCAATAAGCAGTATAACTAGTTTGGACTTATAACATGAGTACTTGTGTTGTTTATAGCTTTAAAATAGCTTCTGATAAGTTCATAAGCTGATTTCAGCTGATTTCAACAAGCTCTCTAGGATAGCTTATGAAAACAGTTTACATAAAATAGATTAACCAGAATTGTCCTTTGATTATGAAAACAACTTACATAATATGCAGATGTTCAAAAGACCTTAACTAAGTTGTTTATTCAAATGGAACCTATAGCCATGGTTTAAGCTTAAATTGGATCAGACAAAATTCGTTTTGGCAGAAATGCAGAATGCTCGAATGCAGTACCATGTGATTTTACAATTCTTCCAATAAAATTAGAGATTCAAGCATTAACTATCTTCATTCTATGGCTGAATATTTTGGAAATTTAGCAGGAGATAAAGTAGAGAGTGGTTTTTACTGGAGTAGTTTGAAATAGAATGGAGGGGGAAAGTACAGAATACCACTAACTTTTTTGGGAATTTTGCATCGTTAAATAAAAATGGACACAGAGTGATGCCAATTCAATATTTACCATGATTTATGCATTAGACTAAAGTATATTATACATGAATTTGAGATTTTGCATATTCCACTTTTGGTAGCAAACTTTTCAAGCAACTACACCAGAGTTTTCATTCAAAATCCAAGTTCAGTGACAGAAAATACCTGGTAACTAGGATCAACTAGAACATCCCAAATTGTGGCATTGAAGGCATGGTCAGACGTAGCACGGGCCATGCCAATTAATCTCTTCTGTTCATCCCCCTCTGTTAAATAACTTCGCCAAGTACACTAAGATGTTCATCAAATAGGTTTAGATAGGTATAAGAATAAAGAAAAAGCTTAACCATTCAACTAATTGATTTAGACAGAAGACAAAAACAAGATGCCATAGTAATTTTACCTGACCCAGGCGACTTTCTTATAGAATGAAGTGAGGCCACTATATAGCTATTTTTCAAAGCCGCAGCTAATTTTGACAGTGGTCTACGTGGCCACCCTACCTGTCAAAGTCATAACCATTCATTTTGCCAGAGGGTGAGCATGATTAAATAACAAAGTCTAAGCACTCAACTTTATTGATAAAAGTTATACACTGAATTAGTAAATTATGATGTTAAAAAAAATACTCAGTAGATGTGTATTAAGGAACATATACTAAAGGAAACTACTGTGCTGATTAGCAAGAAAGTCCTAGTGTTGACAAACTTAGTAACTTCAAAACTAACATGATTTCAGTGTATTGAAGACTGTAGAGAAGTGACTTCAAAACTGCCTTACAATAGTAATTAGAAAAATCAACACACAACTTAAAGACACATTAGAATCACACCTTGTCACAGAGGGCTTCAAGATCATATACATCAATATCTCCACCTGAAGAGAATATTATTTGTTCAATTGTTCCATCAGGTTCTGTCTTTTCCACAAGGACAAACTCTTGAGGCATAGGTTCTTCATCTTCTTCATCTATAGAGGGTGGATCAATGACTTGCATTGAGTTATCTTTCATCAACCTTGACGAGGAAACAAGTCATTAGGTGAAGGGTATTTTCAAGATAAGAGATACACTAACCATCATATAACTCCCAAAAGCAACAGGGTACACATGTTTGATAATACTTTTATACTTAGATAATCAATAGCTTGCTTTCAAAATTAAGGCACAAAGTGCCAATTTCCTTGAATGTGTATAAGATTTTGCACAATACAAGTATAGGGGCTGGTGCCCTTTTGGTTTTCCTTTTATTACCAAAATGAAGAATGAAAATTGAAGGTACCCAGATTTAATTGATTCCCAAAATCCAGCCTTGAGCTGAAAAGACTTGAACTTTCTGGTTGCTGCAGCCAAAAGGGAAACCTTTACAGTGAATAAATTATGATAAGAAATTGAGAAAAGGGAAGAACAAAGACAGTGAGAGTGTGTCCACCTGTAGTAGCAATGGAGTAATTAAAATTGGAAGGAAATAACAATTGTGTTTGAGTAGACAGAGGATAATTGGCATGAAATGGAACAATTGAGAACCTGAAACAAAAGATATACAGAAATATATAATCATAACGACAAAAGTGAATAAAAAAAACAGGTGTACGAGGTGGGAGATAAAGAAAGAGAACCGACGAAGAAGAAATAGCATTGAGATTGAGGGTTAGCATTGTGAGCTGCTGCGTTCCTTGTCGTGTCAGTCTTGTCCACCCAATTCAACACAACACAACACAACACAACACAACACTCAGATGATGCATGTATGTAGATGATGATATGATGGTGATGATGGTGTGTGTATCTTCCTTGCCAACCACATTTTCGTGCACTTCTTCTTCCCCTCTCAAATTTGGGCCTTAACATTGGGTTTCAATTACTACCATTGGGTTGTAACTACTATTTACACTCTCCAATTAATAAACACACATACTCCCTTTTTGTAAATTAGCCTAGCCAGACTACGTTTTTGTATAACAGTAGAATAAACAGTTTCTTCATTCTTCCTCAATATATTTCTTCCTGCACTCCCATATAAAAAAAAAAGAAAAACCTTTCACTTTTTCTTTTTTTATTATACAATTCGAAAGTAATAAATGATTTCCAAAATCTAAAAGTCAATAATGAATTTTGAATTGTATTGTACATCGACAAAAAATGGTTAGAAAAAAAATTCAATTTCTAAATTTCAATTAGAAAGTCATTTGACTTCTGAATTGTACAGCTCAAAAAATATTTTTAAGAAAAATATAGTTTTCAAATCCAAATTCTACGGTCCAAAATGTTATTTTTTTTTTCTGGATCCCACAATCTAGAAAGATTTTAATATACGGAGGTGTAGGAAGACAAGGCCTAAGTGATTAGTATCTATTGAAACTTAATTGACCTTCATTGTAAAAGTTCAATTCTTAATCGTTTCTTTTGCCCTTTATCATATAATTTTTTTTACCCTTCATAGTATAATTCTCTTTTTAATGACCGAGAGTTATTTTTATATATTTTCTATAAAACTGTTTTAACAAATTTATTTTTTATTCATTAATAGTTTTTTTTTCTCTATTTATTTCATTTTTTTTCTTAATAAATATAAATTTATTTCATATCTTAACTTTTTTCCTTATTTATTAAATTTTTTTAATATTATATATATTCAGAAAAATCATATACACATATGCTTGTGTTTACACTAGTCTATACAAAAGAGGATACACATTTTTGTATTTTTTTTTTCAATTTTATCCTTTTAATTAATATTTTTTAAATTTAAATCTATATAAAGAGGATACACATTTATGTGTCTTGTTTTTGTTTTTCAATTTTATCCTTTTAATTAATATTTTTAAAATTTAAATAATTATTCATAATAATTTCTTTTTTTAGTTTTATCATTTTATTAACTATTTTTTAATTCAAATAACTATCCATTATAAAATAATTATTTGTTTTTTATCATTCAGTAACTAGTTTTTCAAATTTAAATAATTACTAATAATAAAAAATTATTTACACAATATTTTTTATTTCAATAATTAAATTTATTTTATTTATAGTTATATCTATAAATATATACAATTTTTATTTTTTCAATTTTACTCTTTTAATTATTATTTTTAAAATTTAAATAATTTAAAAATATTTAAAAAATGATACACGTGCACGAAGTGCTATCATACATGCATTTATCCTAGTGTAAAAAATGAAAATATGTAAGATAAAATAACACGATTTACACAAATTTCTTACATAACATTGGAGTAAAATTTTTAAATGATAAGTTGTACATCTGGACCTATAAAATATATGTTAAGAAAATATAAGCAAAATTGTTTATGCTCTTTCCTTGACAAACTACTTGAGTGACAAACATGTGAACATAAATTTTATAAACATTAGCGCTTTAAATTTGAAAAAAAGTCACCAGCACAATTAACTTTCTTCAATCTTAAACATCTAATGTTTGTTGACCCAAATTATATATATATATATATATAAAGTAACTCTTAGATAAAAATCCTCTTTCACTAAAAATCTAAGACACAAGCCACAATTACACATATTAGTTACTAGAAATATCAATTTGGCATGGACAAGCTCTGACCCACTTTTCATGGGCCCAAAATGAGGGAGTAAAAAAATAGTCTCCGTCCCGAAGTGGGTTAGAATTAGAGTTAACATGGGTTCGACAGGCGAGACAAGTCCGGTTGATGGGCGAGCCGTGCCAACTCAGGCCGATGGGCGAGATGGGTCGAGTTGATGTTGACGGTCGAGACATGTCAGATTGAGTCGGGTCTGGTCGACAGTCGATACGAGCCAATTTGTGCCGATGTTAGAGACGAGTTGTGCCTGATATGGGCTTGGCTCGCTTGACGACAAAGACTTCTCTTCTTCGTCGGCTCGAGTTGACCCATCTCGCCTTTCGGCCAAGCCCGACCTGTCTCTACTATCTCTCAAGGTCGGCTTGACCTGACCAGGAATGTCAAAAAAATCTGTACCCACAGGTATATGCGGATAAAACCCTCAACAAGTAGGAAATAGATATTGAAAATAGATATCCTCGGGTAATGGGTATTGGTATACCTTCATGTTAACGGGGTGGGTACGGGTATCATAGTATCTGTACCTGTGGATACCCGTACCTGCTATACTCTAATTTAAATTTTAAAAAATTATTAAAACATTAACACATTTATTTTGAATGGGTTATTTTTTATCAATTGGTTTTAAAAAATCTTCATTTATTTGTAAATGCAGGTACCTATGGATATTCGTGAATATCAAAAAAATATGTTGGTATCCGCATAACAAATGCATAACGGATACCTACAAGGATATGGGTACAGGTACGAAACATATATTTATCCAGCGAGTAGGATATAAAGGAGCTACTACCCGTACCCTACCTGCCTTGTTGACATCCCTAGACCCGACCCGTCTTGGTTGTTAGCCTGGCTCGACTCGACCCGACCCGTCTATATCGTTAGCCTGACTCGGTCATTGACCAAATCCGGCCTATCTCGATCATTGGTCCGACCTTGTTTGTCTCGACTGTCGAACCAGCCCAACCCCTTCTTAACTATTGGATCGGTTCAACTTGTCTTTGGTCTGGCACGTCTTCACTATGGAGATGGGTGAGCCAAGCTTGATTGTCTAGATAGAAAAACTTAAGTCAAAAGTTTAATAAAATAATATATTTTTCTTGTTTAAGAAGAAAATATGTTTAATCCTACTCCACTTTGATTTTGTTGGGTTTTTGATCTTGTGGGTTTTTTTAATAGAGTTTTTTTTGTCCCGTGTACATTTTTGGCCTCGGTCCACGTGGATCTTGGTCAAATATTCTGGGTTGCACCAAATTAACACGTCTACCCGTTACACATACATACGCAAGCATTTATTACAACTTTCCATCACTTTTGTATGGCGTTAAAATTATAGGGAGAAATGATCACGTGTCCCAATTTTGGTGGCATAATTAAGACTGTAATACACACCAAATTATTCAACTCTGCTGATGCTTTCTAAGATTCAGAACAATTTTTCTCTGATTTTGCAAGTTTACAAAAACGTAATGGAGACCAATTACAACATAAGCTCTAGTAGTGTGCATCCAAAATCGGAAAGCTTGGAACCTCCAACCTGGTTTTTACGGCGAAAGCTTCTTGATTTTACAGAGGAACTACATTGCTTTTAGCCACTACTTGTAGACAACAAATTTACTGTGTAAATAAACTGATTCACTTATTTTGTGTTATTCATTCAATCAACGAATACAGTTTATACACTCACATATTTTTTATTGTTTTACTCAAAACATACAAAAACGACTAACACATTAATTACTAATAAGACTCTAATGGTTAATGCATTGACTACTCATAAGATTTCAACTGCTAAGGCTCCAACGTTTAATACATTTAAGTTTATTTCAAACCCAACATTATCGGACAAAGTGTTCATGCCATGTCCAGAACAATTTTGTCATGGAAACTTATAATTATGAAAACAAGAAAAAGTGCTTTCACTGTTTGACAAAACACACAAAAATTTAATAGCTTACACCCAAACTTGCCAGCACTAAACAGTATATTTACATATTTGAAGTGTGTGAAAGGCACTGATGGCATAGCACATTATCAGCGAGGAACAATGGTGGGAATGACACCACTGACAAGATTACTTCCTGACACATACGCGTACTTGTGTTGATCCTCTCTTGCTGCATTAGATCCTAAAGATGATGAGGTTGCCATTTCACCTGAGTTATCTATGGCAACATCTGGGAAACTGGCTTCATCACTTTGTGATAGCATTGCAGCAATATCTTCTAGTTCCCTCACCACGTCTAGAATTGATGGCCTCTCCTCTGGTTTATCTTCGCAACATCTGAGGGCCAGAGTTAAAAACTTGTCCAAGCAATCAGAGGGATATAACCCCATTCTTCTCTCTATGACGGAATATATCATGCCAGATCGACAAGCCGCATTAACCTGACACCAAATTATGTACCATTAATGATATTGGTAAGTTTATCTAGTACTTCTTTTTACATGGATTGGAAATAAATCAGATATATCAGAATTCATGTGACATTTTTCTACACAATGTACTACCACAAAAGTCAATTTTGAGTTTAATTCGTATGCATTATCAATATACAAATATTTATACTGTCAATCAATCCAGAATCATTGTTGGTATGACTTCTGTGAAATTTATTGCAAAAAGAAAAATCTCATCATACGTATCCATGTGTAATTAGATATCAGTATATAAATCTGTTCTTCTGCCAATGCATACATGGTTTACTTCAACTTTTCATGATAAGTTTTATGCAATAGTTTTAGTGATTAGGTGATCACATATGACAGACAGAAAAAGTAATAGAAAGAGTACCTCGGTAACAATGTGTTTCCCACGTGAGATTGGCTGCATCCCTGTCAAAAGCTCCAGAAACACAACTCCTAGGCTATAGATATCACTTTTGTCAGTAAACATATGAGTCGATACATATTCTGGGTCAAGGTAACCCTGCAGGCAAATTACAACGTAATAGTCATATTTCAGATAGTATTGATATTCAGTGTCAGGTAAGAAAGGACAGAAATTGCAGCAGCCCAAAAGTATACGATTTAATGATAAGACAAGTTTTAACTACGCTACATCTAAAATTAAATGGTAAGTGGAATTTGACTAGTATGGAGTGGCTTGTACATGAGACTATTAAATAGAAGAGAAGGATATGCCAAGCCATGGAACTCTTATAATTAAATACTCAAAATTGAATTGTATCAATTGAAATATTTATTTAAATCAGAAATTTCTCAATGTAACTTCAGGTCTTCAATATTGAAACTGAAATCATTCCAAATTTTCTTTGACAAACTTACTGGTGTTCCTTTCACAACAGTTGAAATGTATTTAGTGCCAGATCCTTCTGATGCAAGCCGTGAAAGTCCAAAATCAGCTACTTTAGCTGTAAATTTGGAGTCTAGAAGTATGTTGCTGGCTTTAATATCTCGGTGGAATATAGGAGGGTTAGCCTCTGTATGAAGATATAGTACGCCTTTGGCTGCATCCAATGCAGTTTTCAACCTCATACCAAAATCTTGTCTTTCATTGGCTTTTTCACTTTTACCTGCCACAGTTTAGTATATTAACTTTGAATTATATCTTATTAGCATTACTGAAAACAGCACCAATTCAAAATCATGGAGCTGCATTATTATACTATCCTTTGTCCTTCCTTTATGACATGTTCACTTCTATCCTTTTGTTTTCTACTTATAAAGATAGAATGACAATAAAATTATGAACTTCAGCATTGACTTATCATGATTTCCTTTGTTCAACATGGCTTCGCCAAATATTAGGAGCAAAAGATAAGTATTTTAAAAAGCATATACATTTTATTTCTAGCTGTATTGAAATATTTATTTTTCCTCAATCAACTGTAGACACGTAACAGCCCTATAAAAGATCTCATCAGTTGTGTCAATACAACAGAGGTCAGATTAGAAAAGCTTTTAAACTTATTATACAAACCCTAACATTTACTAAGAAGATATTAAAATTGCTTTAGCATATATAGTTTCCATGCAGATTAAAACTGGTGAGCAGAAAACATAAAGAAAAAGAGATAATATGCACTAACAAAACAAGGTGGTACATATTTATTTTTACTTCCAAATACAGAAAATTCCAACAATTTCATACCAGAAATCCAGTCCCTTAGGGTGCCATTGGGCATGAATTCATAAACCAGCATCTGAACCACCAGAAAGAATATATGAGAACAATAATATTATTACTAATTCTAAACAGTTAGTGATGACTTCATCTCACCTGTGAGCTTAACAGAACAGACACACCAAACCAAACCAGATAAACATAAAGAACAAGCATGCGAAATGGTCTAAACAGACTAAAGGAGACAAACGGGACGCTAATAAAATAACTGCCTCAGTAGTTAGAGGAATGCATATTATGCTATGGCATTTGTGCACGGCGATTTCTTTCTCACATTTGAATTCTTCAACAACACTTAAATCAAAGATGATGCAGACAACAAAGGTGCAGTTACTAGCTATATGATATATACCTGCTCCTCTTCTTCATTACAGTATCCAATCAGTGAGACAAGATTTCGGTGGTGTAACCTTGATAAAAGTTCAATCTCAGTCAAAAACTCCTTTTGGCCTTGTAAGGAATCTTCTGCTGCTCGTTTAATGGCCACAAGTGTTTCCCCTGACAAAATGCCTTTATGGACATCCCCATAACCTCCTTTGCCAATTATACTTGAGCTGCTAAAATTGTTCGTAGCAATAGCCAGTTCTATGAAAGTAAATTCTTTCACACTGTCTATTTTAATGTGTACACTAGGGGCTGCAAAAAGAAATAGGCATGGAATCCCATTCTTCAAGGAAATCAAAATGACGCTAGCAGAAAGACTTACAATACTTACACTTAAGTTTCCTTGAACTCCTATTCAGATATTTTGCACGTCTTCTAAAAAGCAGGAAAATGATTAGAGCAGATGTTGCTATACTAGCAACAGCTGATATTATAGCAGCAACCAATATGAGTGAATTAGATCTACCCCTCTTTGAATCAGTAGCTATAAAAGGAAAGTTAAATTAGAGAAACTCGGCAAAGGCAAATCAATTCTAATAACAGATTAACTAAAAGGAGAGATCTGTAACCAAAGTACAAAGAGGGACGCATATGGTTTGGTAGCTTGTCTTTGTGTGTGCTCCAAACGTCACAAACATAAGGTATATACCATTAGAACCAATTGGCAGTGATACTTAAAATATATAAAATTTATAGCAACATCTTTGTTACAATGCTTTATAGAGAATTTATAGCGAAATCTTCCAGTATTATGCATGTTAAAATGCCAATAACTTCTACAAGTAGCAAAAGAAATTTGTTCCATAAAAATCATAAAAAAAATATTTGATGGATTGCAATGGTAATAGTGTAATCAACACATGGCATAAATTTGCTACGCATATAAGATTCAATAATAAAATGTTGAGATTACGAAACTTACTAGCTGTATAAGGTCCAACAAGAGTGAAGCTCAGGAGTTCATATGGTCCAAAGAAATGATTGGGAGGAAATCGCCATGATGTAAATGTGGTTTTAATACGATCGACCTCACTTTCGTTGAACATATTTAAGTGGGAATCATATGAAGGGAATAGTTTTAAATACATGGTTATACGGTTTCCATCTTCCCAAGCAGATATTGATAACTGATAGTGTTCTAAGCTTAAGGAATCAGTTACATATATTACAAACATTGCAAAATAGGGAGCAAAGTAAGAAAAACTTGGACTTTTCAGCCTGTATCCAATTATCAGAGGAGCTGCACAATAGCAAGGAATTGGGAAAGAGGGTACATATAATTCATATGAATTATCTGCTTGGCAATCTTGAATTAGACACACACTTGATGCATTATTTGGGTCTTTGACTACTTCATGTTCTTCATCTCCTCCAGGTCCACAATATTGACCAATATTTTCTATGTTAGAATTGTCGCAGACTGTATTGCCATAAAGCCTTCAAGGAAAAAAGAAAGAACTGACACGAGATATTTGGAAAACACATATCCGAGTAACACGGGGACACTAGGAAATGGCAACTTCAAAAGGACAGAAACAGATATAATATAACATCTAAACTGAATTATAACTAACGCGAGACTAAAACTATTCAAAGTGTCCATGTAGCATCTGGCATTGCTACAACAAGACAAGGCATATCATATAGAAGTACTTGTGCTTCTTATTATAATTTATGAACACCAAACAAAACATCATTTCAATTTCTTTCTTATTAAATGTATAGTGGCTATAAATAATTTTGACAATTATTTTCATACTTAAAGTGAAACACTTGAACTAAAAATTAAGCATAAATGTATGAGATATTTTGAACACGATATGAACAACAAAGACTGAGCAAACCTCAAGGTAACATTTGCTGGGGGGTTCAGATTTCCCAAAACGTTGACTAGTGAGTTATTTTCGAGATTGCTGCACACATATAAGAAGAAGAAAATGAATTTACTTTGAAAATGACATAATATAACATACACTCCATCAATAGTAAATTCTTTAGCAAAGTTATTTAACTTGATGAAAAAAATTAATATTCCTTTAGATTATAGCAGTAATCTGGATTCAGAAGTTACATTTTAAGTTTGTCTTCAGTATTGAAGGCCCTGTCCTGCCATATGCTAGCAGGGATTGATCCATTTAGCAAATTGTTCTCAAGTGACCTGTGTTTAACAATGAAACAAAAACATCAACCCAATGTGCAAAGACTTTCACTTGGACGGAAGTCTCACTAAATCCAAGAAGTGATGCCAACGATGGCTTCTTCAATAGAAAGTTTTATTTAAGATATTTCAAGATATTGATATGAAATAATTGAATGAATATAACGAGAAAAACAGATTGACAGGTATATATCTTCTCACAGTTTTTGAAGATTGGGGTATATGAAGCTTAGAGGAATTGGTCCTTCGAGAAGATTATTGGATAGATCACTGCAATAGTAAGAAAATTACTGCATCAAACTCAAATATGTCATCGCTAACTGACTAGGATTCAGCAAAATTAACATTGTGATGAAAGGAAACCAACATAGATACAAAATATACAAACAAAACTTGAGTATTTATATACATAGTTGTCATATTGTCTGCAAGTTTGTTTGATGGTATAGTTCCAGTAAACTGATTCCTGCTAAGGTCTCTAAAACATGAACCAATCACATTAGTTGGTAACTAAAACATGAGTAGTAGTAGATGATTTCTTTCTCATTAAATACTATAGAGAGAACAAATCCACAAGTGATATTTTAACTTACAAATAGCTAAGGTTGGTTATTGAACTGAAATCAGGAATAGTTCCTTGCAGATTGCAGTTTCTCAGACTTCTGTTCAGTCAGACAGAAAAAAAAAAAAAAATTAAATAACAAAAATAATCACAAGTATGTTGAATTAACAGTTGAAAATAAAAACTTAAGTACTTTGTTGATAACTAAAAAAGGGTCAGTAAGTATCTGTAACATGCTATATTAAATTTAAAACAAAAAGAAGTGTCTATCCTAAAAGTACTTACAATTTCACTAGACCGGAGAAGTTTCCATAGGTAAAAGGAATTTCATTCCCATTGAAATTATTGTTATCAAGTTGGCTGCATCGAAAAAAAAGTCAATACCAAAATCATAATTGTTGGTAAAATCCCTTTTCTAGCCAATTTTTAGTACACGTGAAAGCATTCAAAGTGCTGTCCTACAGTCACATCAATGTTTAATATATAGATAATTACATTATTGTAGATTTTGATATCCTTCTCTACTTCTGGACGCTTTATTTTTGGTAAGACACTTGTTTTAAGGAAATTTATGTTTCATTGAGATTGATTATATATTTAGTAAGGATGTATCCAGGATTGTTTTTTTATCTCCGTTATACAAAACTATTGATGTGAGATCTCCACAAAATAAATAAATAAATAAATATATATATATATATATATATATATATATATATATATATATATATTTGGAGGATGTATCTACGAATTTTGATACCAATAAATCATAAACAAATTTATAAAAGAGATTAAGACATTATCTTTAGATAATAGGTGTGTGAGTCTTCTCCCTATATATTACTCAATTCGATTCCTAACAAGATTATAGTTAAACATCAAATACTCACTAGTCCATAAAATTACCAACTGACGTCCAAGATGTGCTATTATACACTTAAAGTCCTTCGTAGAATACGTAAAAGACTACAAACTTTTGAATTTGCAGCTGAATACTAGAAGTAAGAACCACCTTTGCAAACTAAAAGTATTTCAACTGTTCATAGGTAGAGATATCAAAAAAATCCGTACTCGCGGATATTTGTAGATAAAACCCGTAACGAGTAAATAATGAATATTGTAAATGGATACCCGCTGGTAATGGCGGGTACGGGTATAATATCCGCATGTTAACGGGGTGGATACGGATATTATAGTATCCATACCCATAAATATTCGTACCCGTTATACTCTAGTTTAAATTAAAAAAAAAAAAAAAAATATTAAAATATAAG
>Ga0214543_1006626_pt1 | contig 20472 bp, 15 predicted proteins | sample CNSS2metaG_FD_160094 | JGI IMG/M metagenome (GOLD analysis project Ga0214543, IMG submission 160094) | Root nodule microbial communities from cowpea collected in UCLA plant growth center, Los Angeles, California, USA - CNSS2 | ecosystem: Host-associated > Plants > Roots > Nodule | place: USA...
TCAAACATTTTCAATATAAAAATTTATAATTTATTGTAATCATGAAAGTATTATTAATTTTTTTAATGATATTTTATATATTATAATTTTTTATTATATATATATATATATATATATATATATCAACTAGAAAATCTGAATCAAACAGGTGATTGCTTGTTGATATTGGTAAAATTAATAGTAGAGAAAGAGAAGTAGTTAGAGATTAGGATAATGTTAATAATTTTAGTGTCAGTTGCTTCAGTCGAAAGAAGTTTTTCAAAGTTAAAGATGATAAAAACTTATTTAAGATTAGAGGAATTAGCCCTATTATATATTGAAAAAGAAATGTTGAATAAAATTAATTATGATAATTTAATAAATAATTTTTTATCAAAAAAAGTTTGAAAAAAAAAATTTTAAATAAAAGATCTTACTTTTTTAAGTTTGTTTTAGGCTTCCAAACTCTTGAGTTGCCCCGGACATGACACACAAGTAAAATAGGATAGTGTCACTCGTTGAGAAATCAAAATTTCTTTATAAACAATATTTTTTTTGAAAATTTCATCTTCTCCTTCAAGATGTCTAAATAAGAATTTTTTTTTTTTTTGAATTGAGAGAACAATCTTTTGAGAAAGTAACATAATCATACTAAAAATATATCATGAAGACAAATTTCAACACTAGAAATAGTTTATCCTTATAATTTATTCATTAAATTCTAAAATCAAGTTTAACAGAAAATTCTAAGAAGCATTAATGGAAGACATACACTTTATGTTGTCTTATATTTAATTCTAGGTAAGGAAGATATTTTTCTTGCATGGTAGTTTATCAAGATGTCAACATTCAACATGTTGTAGAGGCCAATAAATTGGTGCAATGATATTGATATAAGTTATTTATGTCTCTTTAAGCTTCATCAATATTAATAAGTTATATTGTTGTCCTTCAGAAATTATTGATAAACATGACATTAAATTTTTGAACATTTTGAACATGTGTAGAATTATAATTCAAAAAGTTTTGTATTGAACTTTCTCTTTTTCAAGGATTGTATGCTCATGGAACATTTTCACCATATAATTAATCAACATTTTTAGTTTCAATATTTGCAATGCTAATGAGAGATTATGCGAAATTACGATCTTGTAATGGTGTCATGTTAACATAGGATGTTAGTGTTAATCCTTAAAGGAGATTTATGTTAGTTTATGAAAACATAAATACAATGAACCCACAAATAAAATATAGTTCTCGATATCTCAAAAGATTGAAAGCGGAAGCGTATCCGGAAACAATAGATAAATTTAGGTTTATGGTTTTTCACCTGTAGAGCACCCTTAGTTTCCTCTTGATTTTCTCTTCTGATGGGGAGAAAGAGAGAAGAACGGAATGATAATCACGTGCTATCAGATAGGGACTATAACCCCTTTATGTAACCTCTAATAGTTACTTTTCTAAAAGCAATATTCCTAATATGTCTCCGTCATCAAATTAGAATATCATGGGTATCTACATAGTTAATATTTTTCATGATGTAATGATACACTCTTAGCTATAGATATAATTAACTAGATCAATTTATTAAATTGGCTAATAAAATATAACGGTCCTAACACATTTAATTATACACATATATATATATATATATATATGACCCAAATTGTTAACAATTTAATGATACAAGCATAAATCATTTGTATCTTTGTACTTCTTTTATTAACTCGAAGTACTTGACAAAAATCTCTTTCTCATATTATCATTTGTTCTCAAATCGAAAATCATTATGAGAATGTCCTTTAAAGATCAATGTCTAAAACATGCATGTTACGTGGGGTGTTTCATCCTATATGAGCATTGAATTTCGTCTTATCTTCATAACTTTGAGAGATAAGATTGTTTACTTATTGAATTAGAAGGATACAACATCTGCATTAGTAGGAATTTTAATTTGAGAATGTGCATATTGATCACTAAGTAATAATGTTGTTATACTAGGTCAAGTTTTTATGTTTTATTTTTCGTTTCCTTTTTGTTTGTTTTGAGAGATATATTCATCAATTTTGGTTCTTTTTCGATTGAGATGTATGGATTCATGGGTCTACATGTCTATATAGATCATGTTCATGGATTATCGAAAATGTGCAAAAGCTAAATTTGCCTCTACCATTCTACGAGTCTCTTCCTTTCTGCGTATGATATCGCCATTACCTTTGGCAACATCCACTAATTCAAAACTTAATTTGAAAGCCATATTTTGACCTAGACAATTTTTGTGATGCTCCCAATAATCAACGAATGACAAGTGTTTTTCTTGTACAGATCCTATTAAAATTATTAAGATTTTTTTATTTTCTCTTCTCTTGTTTAATGAGCTACTTACCATGTGTGTTCGTCTCCCACTCTATCATATGTTCTCTTTTGTTTGAAGAAGAAAAAGAAAGTTATACGTAAACTCATTATTCTACTATCATTTCTCACTTGTTTTGTTCCATTCTTATAGAAAAAGATAAATCTTTCTTTGTACTACTCGATAATGAAATATGACTTTCATAGTACACTATTTCTTTCTTATTTCAAGCGCCTTTTGTATAGTAAATTTTTTATGAACATACGAAGTAATTATTGTGTATTTTTTCATAACCCGTTTTTAGCCCTGATAGTTTATTTTTTAAATTTTGAACTTTGTTTAAATAGATATAATGATGAAGAATAGAAAAATAAATTTATTTTTTAAAAGTGATAAAAGGGAAGCTGAACGTGAAAATAAAAATAACACAAATTCACTTTTTCATCTAATGATTTCATTGTTCAATTAGATGAGTTCCTTATTAAAATTGAAAGGATAGTAAGTGCAATTTCATATTAATTCTTTAGAAAGGGATCTAGAAAAATATTCTCAAATATTGAAATATTCAATGAGCTAAAAAGATAAAATTAGAATAAATCATTTATATAAGGTCTTATATTAAATACAATTTTAAAACTATCATTTAAAAAAATTAATATTAAACTATGTGTTTTATTGTATTGATAAGAATAATTAAATATATAAATTTTAAGAATAATATTTTGATGTTGTGAAATTACTTGTTAAGATTGCCAGTATATAACTATTTCTTTATTACTTGGTATATTAGTTTATATCATTTATAATTAATTAATCAAAGGTAAAATGAAATTGTTATTCTTTGCCCAAAGAATACTTCTAGAATAGAATTGTCCTCGTGTCACGGTAGCTCTCACCTTTCTTTGGTTATTCTTCGGCATTATTTAGAGAGATAGAGCTTAGTAAATGCATTTACTCCATCTCTTTTTTTTTTTCTTTTTTTAATTATGAGTGCCTTTGAAGTCTTTTAATCACATTTGAAATAGTTTCAATTATAGAAAGAATTAAATAATCTTAACTCGATATAATGTTAAACAAAATATTTACTGGTAACTTGAGGACGGTTCCTCAGAAAATTTGAAATTACGTAGTTAACCTGAGCATTTTAAAGGAAAATAATCTCATAACCCTAAAAAACATTTAAAATGCAATATTCAGATTCACTTTGAAAATAAACAAACTGGCAGAGCTGAAAACGCAAGGAAGAGAAACAAAAAACGTGCATTTTGGCTTAGGTGTTGTTCTACAATTGCAACCATGGCTGCAACAGAAGCTCCATCAAATGAGGAGGTTTACAAAGTTCCCCTCAAAGTTTTGGTGGACAGAAATGAAAACAAAGTTCTGTTTGCTGAGGCAAGAAAGGATTTCGTGGATGTTCTGGTGAGTTTCTTAGCATTGCCTTTAGGTACTATTACACGACTCGTTGGTAAAGAGTCAAATATTCCACCACTGAAAATTGGTAGCTTGAGTTCATTGTATGAGGGTGTGTCCCATCTTGAAGAAGAGCATCTATGGACACAGAAATGCAAAGAAATGCTTCTGCACCCAAGGACCTCTATGGAATCTTATTGCCAACCCCTGAAACTCAACATCGACGACACTCACCCCACAGAGTATTTCCTGTGTGAGGACTTGGGGTGTAGTAGGAAGACAAATGGGAGCCTTTTAAGCATTTTCAGCAATCAAAGATGCAGTTGTGGAAAACTAATGAACAGAATAGTGTCCCCAGAAAATATTACTCTAGAAAATGGTTTTGTTAAGGAAACTGCTTCTTTTATAATTTGTGACGATCTTTCTGTGTTGCCTAATGTTCTTGTAACAAATGTGAATCTACTTCAGAAGCTTGGAATCAGAGACATGGATGCTATTGAGGAACAAACTTTGGATATCAGCAAGAGAGAGGTATGCTATATTGCTATTCGTTTATTGTTGTTAGTTTTACTACTTTCTCTCTCTGATTCGTTCTTTGTGTTTTGTATAGGTTGTTGATCTTCTCAAGTTGTCGTTTATATCAAAGAACCCTTTGACAGATTTTGTCTTCAAGAAGGAACCACGTGTTGATGATAATAACCCAATAAACCAATCCTGGCTTGAGAGAGGAGATGGATCATCTGATGAAGGTAGAAAGATAGTTGTGAGGGCATTGGTAAGAAAATCAAATGAAAAGATTATGCTTGTTGATGCAGAGGAAGATTTTGCAGATTTTCTTTTTAGTTTTCTGACTTTACCTTTGGGTGGAGTGTTGCATATGTTGGAAGGAAATTCTTCTTTGAGCTGCATAGATAAATTATACAAGAGCATTTCTGAACTGGGTCCTGATAGATATTTAAGGTCACAGAGAGTGAAAGGGGAACTAGCTAATCCTAAATGTGCCCCTCTATTCACCATCAGTGACCAGATATTACCAATTGGCGAGGTATCCTTGCCTGTTTATTATTGCAATACTTTCTTTGATGGCAGAGAGTATCGTTTTTCTCTTAGTATTTCAGCCAGGCCTCGTTATTATGGTTATTATGGGTATGACGAGAATGCTCGATTGGAGATTATGAATCCAAAGTCCTGTATTGGAGATTCACGCAGTGGTAAAGGATTTGTGAAAGGACCATCAATGTTTATGGTGACAGATGACTTGGTTGTGACTCCAATGTCATCCATTTCTGCTGTTTCTTATCTAAATAGGTCACTAGTTCCTCTCTCTGACTTGGAGGAAAGGGTGATTAGCGTTGGTGTGAAGGAGGTAAGACACGTTCTCTCGTACTGAATGAAATAACAATAGTATATTCATGTCTGTTGATTTCATGGTGCAGGGATTGGCCATACTAAAAGCTTCCTTGACCTCAACATCTGCTTTGACACAAGGTCTCCAACAATTCACTAAAATTATTAAGCTGGAGATTTGACCAATCATTTCCATCTTGTAGGTGCTACAAAATATGTAGTTACCAGTTATGATGTTATTTTGAAGCCTACATTTTAAAATTGGTGGCACTCTCTGGTGCAGCCAAAAGTTCTGTTTGTTGTATAAACGAATATTACCACGAATTTACCGCTCACCTTTGGCTTCATTTTCCTTAATAAACTTGCGATGTACATTTTCTGATGGAATATCTAACATGATAAAATCACTTTACATTTATCATTCTTCCTTGTGGCAGCAAGGTATATTTGTCTGAGTAACAAAAGTTTCATTGAGTTTTAAACTATAATGAAGAAAAGATACATGTATCGGAATCCATATCTATTAAATACGTGTTAATGTTATGTGAATCCAAATTAACATAAAATGTATCAAACATTTTCAATATAAAAATTTATAATTTATTGTAATCATGAAAGTATTATTAATTTTTTTAATGATATTTTATATATTATAATTTTTTATTATATATATATATATATATATATATATATCAACTAGAAAATCTGAATCAAACAGGTGATTGCTTGTTGATATTGGTAAAATTAATAGTAGAGAAAGAGAAGTAGTTAGAGATTAGGATAATGTTAATAATTTTAGTGTCAGTTGCTTCAGTCGAAAGAAGTTTTTCAAAGTTAAAGATGATAAAAACTTATTTAAGATTAGAGGAATTAGCCCTATTATATATTGAAAAAGAAATGTTGAATAAAATTAATTATGATAATTTAATAAATAATTTTTTATCAAAAAAAGTTTGAAAAAAAAAATTTTAAATAAAAGATCTTACTTTTTTAAGTTTGTTTTAGGCTTCCAAACTCTTGAGTTGCCCCGGACATGACACACAAGTAAAATAGGATAGTGTCACTCGTTGAGAAATCAAAATTTCTTTATAAACAATATTTTTTTTGAAAATTTCATCTTCTCCTTCAAGATGTCTAAATAAGAATTTTTTTTTTTTTTGAATTGAGAGAACAATCTTTTGAGAAAGTAACATAATCATACTAAAAATATATCATGAAGACAAATTTCAACACTAGAAATAGTTTATCCTTATAATTTATTCATTAAATTCTAAAATCAAGTTTAACAGAAAATTCTAAGAAGCATTAATGGAAGACATACACTTTATGTTGTCTTATATTTAATTCTAGGTAAGGAAGATATTTTTCTTGCATGGTAGTTTATCAAGATGTCAACATTCAACATGTTGTAGAGGCCAATAAATTGGTGCAATGATATTGATATAAGTTATTTATGTCTCTTTAAGCTTCATCAATATTAATAAGTTATATTGTTGTCCTTCAGAAATTATTGATAAACATGACATTAAATTTTTGAACATTTTGAACATGTGTAGAATTATAATTCAAAAAGTTTTGTATTGAACTTTCTCTTTTTCAAGGATTGTATGCTCATGGAACATTTTCACCATATAATTAATCAACATTTTTAGTTTCAATATTTGCAATGCTAATGAGAGATTATGCGAAATTACGATCTTGTAATGGTGTCATGTTAACATAGGATGTTAGTGTTAATCCTTAAAGGAGATTTATGTTAGTTTATGAAAACATAAATACAATGAACCCACAAATAAAATATAGTTCTCGATATCTCAAAAGATTGAAAGCGGAAGCGTATCCGGAAACAATAGATAAATTTAGGTTTATGGTTTTTCACCTGTAGAGCACCCTTAGTTTCCTCTTGATTTTCTCTTCTGATGGGGAGAAAGAGAGAAGAACGGAATGATAATCACGTGCTATCAGATAGGGACTATAACCCCTTTATGTAACCTCTAATAGTTACTTTTCTAAAAGCAATATTCCTAATATGTCTCCGTCATCAAATTAGAATATCATGGGTATCTACATAGTTAATATTTTTCATGATGTAATGATACACTCTTAGCTATAGATATAATTAACTAGATCAATTTATTAAATTGGCTAATAAAATATAACGGTCCTAACACATTTAATTATACACATATATATATATATATATATATGACCCAAATTGTTAACAATTTAATGATACAAGCATAAATCATTTGTATCTTTGTACTTCTTTTATTAACTCGAAGTACTTGACAAAAATCTCTTTCTCATATTATCATTTGTTCTCAAATCGAAAATCATTATGAGAATGTCCTTTAAAGATCAATGTCTAAAACATGCATGTTACGTGGGGTGTTTCATCCTATATGAGCATTGAATTTCGTCTTATCTTCATAACTTTGAGAGATAAGATTGTTTACTTATTGAATTAGAAGGATACAACATCTGCATTAGTAGGAATTTTAATTTGAGAATGTGCATATTGATCACTAAGTAATAATGTTGTTATACTAGGTCAAGTTTTTATGTTTTATTTTTCGTTTCCTTTTTGTTTGTTTTGAGAGATATATTCATCAATTTTGGTTCTTTTTCGATTGAGATGTATGGATTCATGGGTCTACATGTCTATATAGATCATGTTCATGGATTATCGAAAATGTGCAAAAGCTAAATTTGCCTCTACCATTCTACGAGTCTCTTCCTTTCTGCGTATGATATCGCCATTACCTTTGGCAACATCCACTAATTCAAAACTTAATTTGAAAGCCATATTTTGACCTAGACAATTTTTGTGATGCTCCCAATAATCAACGAATGACAAGTGTTTTTCTTGTACAGATCCTATTAAAATTATTAAGATTTTTTTATTTTCTCTTCTCTTGTTTAATGAGCTACTTACCATGTGTGTTCGTCTCCCACTCTATCATATGTTCTCTTTTGTTTGAAGAAGAAAAAGAAAGTTATACGTAAACTCATTATTCTACTATCATTTCTCACTTGTTTTGTTCCATTCTTATAGAAAAAGATAAATCTTTCTTTGTACTACTCGATAATGAAATATGACTTTCATAGTACACTATTTCTTTCTTATTTCAAGCGCCTTTTGTATAGTAAATTTTTTATGAACATACGAAGTAATTATTGTGTATTTTTTCATAACCCGTTTTTAGCCCTGATAGTTTATTTTTTAAATTTTGAACTTTGTTTAAATAGATATAATGATGAAGAATAGAAAAATAAATTTATTTTTTAAAAGTGATAAAAGGGAAGCTGAACGTGAAAATAAAAATAACACAAATTCACTTTTTCATCTAATGATTTCATTGTTCAATTAGATGAGTTCCTTATTAAAATTGAAAGGATAGTAAGTGCAATTTCATATTAATTCTTTAGAAAGGGATCTAGAAAAATATTCTCAAATATTGAAATATTCAATGAGCTAAAAAGATAAAATTAGAATAAATCATTTATATAAGGTCTTATATTAAATACAATTTTAAAACTATCATTTAAAAAAATTAATATTAAACTATGTGTTTTATTGTATTGATAAGAATAATTAAATATATAAATTTTAAGAATAATATTTTGATGTTGTGAAATTACTTGTTAAGATTGCCAGTATATAACTATTTCTTTATTACTTGGTATATTAGTTTATATCATTTATAATTAATTAATCAAAGGTAAAATGAAATTGTTATTCTTTGCCCAAAGAATACTTCTAGAATAGAATTGTCCTCGTGTCACGGTAGCTCTCACCTTTCTTTGGTTATTCTTCGGCATTATTTAGAGAGATAGAGCTTAGTAAATGCATTTACTCCATCTCTTTTTTTTTTTCTTTTTTTAATTATGAGTGCCTTTGAAGTCTTTTAATCACATTTGAAATAGTTTCAATTATAGAAAGAATTAAATAATCTTAACTCGATATAATGTTAAACAAAATATTTACTGGTAACTTGAGGACGGTTCCTCAGAAAATTTGAAATTACGTAGTTAACCTGAGCATTTTAAAGGAAAATAATCTCATAACCCTAAAAAACATTTAAAATGCAATATTCAGATTCACTTTGAAAATAAACAAACTGGCAGAGCTGAAAACGCAAGGAAGAGAAACAAAAAACGTGCATTTTGGCTTAGGTGTTGTTCTACAATTGCAACCATGGCTGCAACAGAAGCTCCATCAAATGAGGAGGTTTACAAAGTTCCCCTCAAAGTTTTGGTGGACAGAAATGAAAACAAAGTTCTGTTTGCTGAGGCAAGAAAGGATTTCGTGGATGTTCTGGTGAGTTTCTTAGCATTGCCTTTAGGTACTATTACACGACTCGTTGGTAAAGAGTCAAATATTCCACCACTGAAAATTGGTAGCTTGAGTTCATTGTATGAGGGTGTGTCCCATCTTGAAGAAGAGCATCTATGGACACAGAAATGCAAAGAAATGCTTCTGCACCCAAGGACCTCTATGGAATCTTATTGCCAACCCCTGAAACTCAACATCGACGACACTCACCCCACAGAGTATTTCCTGTGTGAGGACTTGGGGTGTAGTAGGAAGACAAATGGGAGCCTTTTAAGCATTTTCAGCAATCAAAGATGCAGTTGTGGAAAACTAATGAACAGAATAGTGTCCCCAGAAAATATTACTCTAGAAAATGGTTTTGTTAAGGAAACTGCTTCTTTTATAATTTGTGACGATCTTTCTGTGTTGCCTAATGTTCTTGTAACAAATGTGAATCTACTTCAGAAGCTTGGAATCAGAGACATGGATGCTATTGAGGAACAAACTTTGGATATCAGCAAGAGAGAGGTATGCTATATTGCTATTCGTTTATTGTTGTTAGTTTTACTACTTTCTCTCTCTGATTCGTTCTTTGTGTTTTGTATAGGTTGTTGATCTTCTCAAGTTGTCGTTTATATCAAAGAACCCTTTGACAGATTTTGTCTTCAAGAAGGAACCACGTGTTGACGATTTTAACCCAATAAATCAATCCTGGCTTGAGAGAGGAGATGAATCATCTGATGAAAGTAAAGGTAGAAAGATAGTTGTGAGGGCATTGGTAAGAAAATCAAATGCAAAGATTGTGCTTGTTGATGGTGAGGAAGATTTTGCAGATTTTCTTTTTAGTTTTCTGACTTTACCTTTGGGTAGAGTGTTGCATATGTTGGAAGGAAGTTCTTCTTTGAGCTGCATAGATAAATTATCCAAGAGCATTTCTGAACTAAGTCCTGATAGATATTTAAGGTCACATAGAGTGAAAGTGGAACTAGCTACTCCTAAATGTGCCTCTCTATTCAGCGTCAGTGATCAGATATTACCAATTGGCGAGGTATCCTTGCCTGTTTATTATTGCAATACTTTCTTTGATGGCAGAGAGTATCGTTTTTCTCTTAGTACTTCAGCCAGGCCTCGTTCTTATGGGTATGACGAGAATGCTCGATTGGAGATCATGAATCCAAAGTCCTGTATTGGAGATTCACGCAGTGGTAAAGGATTTGTGAAAGGACCATCAACGTTTATGGTGACAGATGACTTAGTTGTGACTCCAATGTCATCCATTTCTACTATTTCTTATTTAAATAGGTCAAAAATTCCTCTCTCTGACTTGGAGGAAAGGGTGATTAGCGTTGGTGTGAAGGAGGTAAGACACGTTCTCTCGTACTGAATGAAATAACAATAGTATATTCATGTCTGTTGATTTCATGGTGCAGGGATTGGCCATACTAAAAGCTTCCTTGACCTCGACATCTGCTTTGACACAAGGTCTCCAACAATTCACTAAAATAAAATCATTAAGGTGGAGATTTGACAAATTATTTCCATCTTGTAGGTGCTACAAAATATGTAGTTACCAGTTATGATGTTATTTTGAAGCCTATATTACATTGGTGGCACTCTGTGGTGCAGCCAAAAGTTCTCTTTGTTGTGTAAACGAACATTACCACGAATTTACCGCTCACCTTTGGCTTCATTTTCCTTGATACAACTTGCGATGTACATTTTCTGATGGAATATCCAACATCATAAAATCACTTTACATTTATCATTTTTCCTTGTGGCAGCAAGGTATATTTGTCTGAGTAACAAAAGTTTCATTGAGTTTTAAACTATAATGGAGATAAGATACATCATACATCTATCGGATACAATTGGCAATACGCATTTGATACGTTTTAATGTTATTGTGTCAATCCAATATAACATAAAATGTATTAAACATTTTCAACATAAAAATTTATAATTTATTGTAATCATGAAGGTATTATTAATTTATATATTAAATATTTCATTAATAATTATTGATAAAATATCCTAAAATATAAGATACGGACATGTGCCAAATATAAATACGTAACACAAATTAAAGTGTCAGTCTTAGATTATAGATTATTTGTTATATCACAGAATTTGAAAGTTAACATTTTATCATCTTATATCATAAGACAAATATAACCCTTATTTACTTCCACATATTTTATGAAAAATTTAAAATAGTAATTTAATATAGAATTAATTACTCAAATGATACACACTTTGGTAAAGGTGTGTCAATCTAGTATTTGTTCTTAAAAACGTGTCAATTGTATCTCAACTTTTTAAAAAGTGTTTCAATTAGGTCATTTTCAAATAGAAGAATACTAACGTTGTTAATGACGTGTCACATGTCAATTTGTGTTTTTTTTTGCAAAAAAAATATCATGTGTCAGGTCCATGGTGTGACACGTGACATTGTCAGTGACACATGACAATACAATGTCATGTGTTAGTGTCACTATCAAATGTCATTGGGTTGATTTCAAGTTAGTTCTCATATATGTAGTCTTGATTCAACTTAGTCCCTAGCTATGTATCTCTAATTTAATTTTGTCCTAACTTTTTTTAATAATTAAAATATTTTTTAATCCATTTTTTTATAAAGATTAAAACTAATTAAGTATAAATATTTTTAAAAAATTAAGTATTGATATTTATATTATTTCTCTTCAATATCGTACCAAATTTATTATTTGTACAAATGTTACACTAATATTTTTTATTGAAAATGAATTTTTAACCTATTACATTATTGTATATTATTAACTCATGTTTTGTTAATTATTACTTTTCTTTTTCAAAATAGAACAATATTGTCTCTCACTAATTTTAAACCAAATTTTTTATTTGTATGAATGTTGTACTAATTGATTTTATTAAAAATGACTTAATAAAATGAATTTTACCACTAAATTTTAATATAAATATCAGTATTTAATTTTTGTAAAAATATTTATACTTAATTATTTTTAATCCTATAAAAAATGGATTAAAAAAATTTTAATTAGTAAAAAAATTGGGTAAAAAGTGAACCAAAGACACATAAGTAGATACTAAATTGAATCATTGAGACATATATGAAAACTAAATTGAAATCAAAACAATGACATTTGATGGTGACATTAATACTGTCACGTGTCACTGATCATGTCACATGTCACACTAGAACCTAACACGTTGCATTATTTATTTATTTTTTTGTAAAAATAAATTAGAAAAACCATATATTGACATGTGGTATGTCGTTAATAGCATTGTAGATTTTGCCTGGAAGAGACCTAATTGAAATACTTATTCAAAAATTGTGATATAATTGACACTTTTATAAAAGTGGATACGAGATTAACACACCTTTATTGAGATATATATTGTATCACACCTAACCAAACTCAATCAAATAAGTAAACAATGCATCAAGGCAGTCAAGTATTCAACCTAGGCCGAGTCAGTCTAACTTGTACCGGACCTGGTCAATTTAACCATATAAATAAATAACCCTCACAAACATGCCAAAGACAACCCAAGTACACAACCTGGGCCGCCATGGTCTTGAACTTAACTAAATAAAGGCTAAAGTAACAACAAAGTGGCCAACACAGATAGTATGCGGCCAAGGACGACATCTGACAAGTCAAGAAGTAAACGAATCAGACCGCTCTTGAAGACTTGGTAAAATGGAAGCCCCCGCGTTCAATAGGCCTTAAGGGCCTGGATTAGGATCCAAGCCCACTCATGCCCCAGGCTAGGGCCCAAGCCAAGGCCCGACCCATTGGATAACCAGACATCATTAATGCTATATAAATACGCATGGACCCCAGTAATTAAAGGTACGCATTCATTAATCATTGATTTGACTTTCTGAGAGCTTTGACTTACTTGAGCTTCGGAGACTCTTCTGCAGGTAACCCCTCCTGGGTTCAAGCTGACATGTATCAACTGGGGAGAGACTAACTGAGGAGATAGCGGACTACATGGTAAGGTGACACTTGTGCCTAACTCATCTTATTTGTTCTCTGCAGGAACAATTGGCGCCCACCGTGGGGCACGAGACGAACACCTTTAGTACCCGTTTTTCTCTGAAGAATGTTTCCACCCGTAGCAAAGCTGGAGTGAACAAGCAAGCGGATGCTGGTCCCTCTGGACCTCTTGGCATCACCCCTGATCTGGCCGCCATCCTAGATAGTCAAGCAAAGATGCAACAAGAACTCGCGAATTTGAAGAAACGCAGCGCTGACGAAATGGAGGCACTGAGGCAAGAGAACTCTCGCCTAAGGCGAAGGATCGAAGTTGATCCCAATCTGAAGGGAAAAGCCAAAGAAACCTCTGAAGCTGCGAAGTCTCCGGCCTTCCAACCCACAGAGGAAGAAAGCGAGTACAACCCCACCCCTCACACCTTCACCACCACTCAACAAACACCCATTCCCGCCACCCATCCCCCTCACTTCCCGTTTCCTACCCAAACTAGCCGAACAAACCCAACCCATAATCCAACTCCTAAAGAAATCCACCTGGTTCACGTGGACTGATGATTGTGAACAAATATTCCAAAAACTAAAAACAACCCTAACCTCCCCACCTATCCTTCACAAGCCGGACACCCATCAACCCCTGCTTGTATACATCACAGCCACCGATTATACCGTCACTGCCGCGCTTGTCCAAGAAATAGAAGGCACACAACATCCTGTGTATTTTGTGAGCAGAACGTTGCAAGATCCTGAAACCAAATATCAAATGGTAGAAAAGCTGGCCCTATCTTTGGTCCATGCGGCACGCCGCCTACGCCTATATTTCCAAAACCACACCATAACCGTTAAGACCGACTACTCAATCCAAAAAATATTACAAAAACCAGATCTAGCCGGACGCATGTCATCATGGGCCGTGGAACTGTCAGAATTCAACATCCGTTATGAACCCCACGGCCCCATCAAAGCCCAGTGTCTCTTAGACTTCGTCAACGACCTACAACAAACACCCATGAGGACCAGTGGACGCTTCATGTAGATGGTTCCTCAAATCCAAGGGGTGTCGGCGCCGGCATCGTCTTAGAAGGCCCCAACGACATCCACATTGAAAAATCCCTTCACTTTGCTTTCAAAACGTCAAATAACCAAGCCGAATACGAAACTATCCTCGCCGACCTTTCCCTAGCCCGCGAGGTAGGCGTCAAGAGATGAACGTGCAAAACCGACTCCAAACTTACTGTAGGTCATCTAAATGACGAGTTTCAGATCAAAGACCCCATCCTTCTACAGTATTACCATCTGGTCCGTGCAGTCATTCAATCCGCCTTCGAACAAGTCCGCGTCGAACACATCCCAAGAACCGACAACGTCAGGGCCGATATCCTTTCCAAATTGGCCAGCACCAAGCTAAAAAACCGTCACCGATCCTTATTACAATAAACACTTTCCACACCTTCCATCACACACACTTGTCAAAACTTAACCCACACCCCAACTAACAACGTCACCCCCTCCCAAAGCCAAAACTGGACCACCCCCTACATCCAATACCTCAAAACCGGCAACCCCCCTAGACGCGAACAAAACTTGGCTTGCTAAGGCTGCCAGGTACACCATGATAGGCGATGACCTCTACAAACGCGGATATGGCCAACCCCTCTTTAAATGTGCCACGGCAGAGCAAGCCCAATATATTATCAAAGAGCTACACGAAGGTATTTGTGGTTATCATTCCAGCGCACGCACCATGGCTACTAGAGTTCTTAGAGCCAGATATTTCTGGCCAACCATAGAAACATGGCAACCTTATTCACCAGAAACAAGAACAACTACACCACATACTATCCCCATGGCCATTCGCTAAGTGGGGAATGAACATTCCTAGCCCCTTTTCACCCGGCAAAGGGCAGGTAAAATTTCTAATTGTAGTCGTCGATTATTTCACTAAATGGATAGAAGCCAAGCCGCTAACTACCATCACGGCCCAGCAAGTTCAACAATTTGTGTGGAAGGACATTATATGCAGATATGGTGTGCCACATACCATCATCACAGACAATGGCCGACAATTTATTGACAAGGAGTTAGCCAAATTCTACATTGACCTAGGCATCAAGCACATCACAAGCTCTATAGAACACCCATAAACCAATGGACAAGCAGAGGTGGCGAATAAAGTTATCCTCGTAGAGCTGCGCAAGAGATTGGATACCGCCAAGGGCCGATGGCCCAAAGAGTTAATAGAAGTACTATGGGCCTACAGATGCACCCCTCAATCATCAACAAACGAATCCCCATTCAGTTTAGTCTACAGCGCAGACGTCATGATACTAGTAGAAATTGGCGAGCCATCCCTGCACCGAGAACTGTACGACCCGAACCACAATCACCAAAACATGGCCTTGCATCTCGACCTTCTACCCGAACTCAGAGAAAAAGCCCAGATACGCAACTTAGCTGCCAAACAACGAGCTGCCAGGAAATATAATGCAAATCTATGTCCACGATTGTTCGTCATCGGGGACCTAGTATGGAGAATGGCCAGCAGTGCTAGAAAGAAGAATGACAAGTTCTCCGCCAATTGGGACGGCCCGTACCGCATACGCGAAGATGCAGGAGGAGGATCTTATCGTCTAGAACACTTATCTGGGGAAGAGATCCCCAACACCTGGAATGTATCCCACCTCAAGTTCTACTTCAGTTGAATGTACATTGTAATCGAACCGATACTTGTAACCCCGGGTGTACTCTTTTTCCTCACCTGGTCTTTTTTCCCTAAGGAGGGTTTTGGCCAGGGAGGTTTTAACGAGGCACCCCTATTCAATAAATAAAAAGAAGGGTTCCCAACCATACGACTTTCTCATGTGTTTTCTTTCACATTCGTTTAAGTTCTCCACCCTTACCCCAAGTAAGCGGCCTGGGTCGAACACCCCTATATTATGATTAATTCGTTTAAGTTCCTCACCCTTACCCCAAGTAAGCGACCTGGGTCGAACACCCCTATATTATGATTAATTCGTTTAAGTTCCCCACCCTTACCCCAAGTAAGCGACCTGGGTCGAACACCCCTATATTATGATTAATTCGTTTAAGTTCCCCACCCTTACCTCAAGTTAGCGGCCTGGGTCGAACACCCCTATATTATGATTAATTCGTTTAAGTTCCCCACCCTTACCCCAAGTAAGCGACTTGGGTCAAACACCCCTATATTATGATTAATTCGTTTAAGTTCCCCACCCTTACCCCAAGTAAACGACCTGGGTTGAACACCCTTAACATATAACTTATCGCGACACATATACACCACATATCATCACAACTCGACATACACAATAACACACAGAACGTTAATCGCATTAAACATAAACGCAAAGTATACCAACGTAACACAATGTACCGGTTATTACAGACATAGGCTCAAATATGTTCAGAACAATAAAAGTTAAGGTCCTATTCCGCCGCGTCAGCCCCCACTTCTCCAGATCAACCGCCTCGTTAACCTCTTCAGCCGCTTTCTCCTCCACCATCACATTCGCTTCCTCACCAGCACTACCGTCATCCTCATTCACAAGCCTCCCGTCGACAACATCCTTGTTGACATCAAACTTGACGTCCGTAACATCCACCTCCCTGTGGAAAAATGCCGCTTGACGCAACCCCTTTTCAAAACCATTGATGTGTTCCTGTATAATGTTATTCTTCAGATCATCGAGCTCACCCACAGCTCTATCCTACTTATCCTTCAAGTCCTCATAGTCCTCTTCCAATTCCCCTATCCTTTTATTCAACTTTTCCTCAGAATCCAAGCAACGAACCATCCATGTCGCCAACCTCTTTCTCTCCGCATCCCAACTCTCCTTTGCCTTCTCCAACGCAGCCTTTTCCTCCTCCAGCTTATCCACCTTCCCCTGCAACTCCTCCACTTTTTCCTGACCCCCCTCCTTCACTTCCCTCTTATAAAGGGACCCCACGCGCTGGCTCAAAACTAAAGCCTTGCTCCCAAACTCCACCATTGTCCTCACAAGGTGGTTCGCATCCATGCCGTCAATAGAATTCACAATAGTATCTGGGAGGGTAATTGAAATGTCCTTCCTCACAGATGTTTCCGGCAGCTCGATCAACCCAGATTCCGGCCCTTTCTCGCCATTGGCCGATCCAGCTCCACTAGCCGACCCCGTTTCGAGCAGGGCCGCCCTTACTTTCTTCACGTCTTTTCTCTTCTCGGGTCGAGGCAGCAACTCAGCCTTCCTCTTAGTCCCGCCGTGCACATGCACCTCCACCACAAATTCTTGCAAGTTGGGAACATCAGTCTTCCCAGCCACCTTGGCCTTAGCGGCCATCTCCTTCCTCAGCGTTTGAAAAAGCGCTAAGTTCTTCTTTCCAGAATGCGTCATATGCCCTACAATAATACATTACAACTCGGATCAAAACAACTTAGAATTATTAACACAGTTTAAGTAATAAACAGATACCTTCGATATCTATTATCGGATGCACCGAATTATAAACTCTAACTAGGCCCTTAGTGGGCAACTTATCAACAAACTTCAAATTGTCTACCCTTACTTCTCTCCGACTCATTACTCTCACTACTACTAGACGTAGATAATGATATACTATCGCTACTAGACATACCTGTTTTCGTTTTTACGGGAAGATGTCGGGTGAGTTTGGGAACTAGTCGGACAATATGATGCGCACAAAATCTTTGAATTCAAAACTTTCGCAAATGAACCAAGTAACCCCTCACCCATTTTCAAACCCATATTTATAGTCCACGATCCCAAACGATGAAAACTCTTCCCGTCAAAATAATACACCAGACCAATCGACACCATCATTACAAAAGATATGACTTTTAAAAAACGACGGCGCCAAAACTTCTTGATTTGACCACTGACACCCCTTCACCTACCTTCAGACGGTTACCACTTTTTAGCCTTAACATTGTTCATCACACTTAAAGGCTGGGGGACTGGTGTATCACACCTAGCCGGTTCCGCTAGCATACCAACACATATCACCCTTGACCGATAACTCATATCGGACAAGGCTGGGGGACTGGTGTACCACACCTAACCAAACTCAATCAAATAAGTAAACAATGCATCAAGGCAGCCAAGTATTCAACCTAGGTCGAGTCAGTCTAACTTGTACCGGACCTAGTCAATTTAACCATATAAATAAATAACCCTCACAAACATGCCAGAGATAACCCAAGTACACGACCTGGGCCGCCATGGTCTCGAACTTAACTGAATAAAGGTTAAAGTAACAACAAAGTGGCCAACACGGATAGTATGCGGCCAAGGACGACATCTGACAAGTCAAGAAGTAAACGAATCAGACCGCTCTTGAAGACTTGGTAAAATGGAAGCCCCCGCGTTCAATAGGCCTTAAGGGCCTGGATTAGGACCCAGGCCCACTCATAGCCCAGGCTAGGGCCCAAGCCAAGGTCCAGCCCATTGGATAACCAGACATCATTAATGCTCTATAAATACGCATGGACCTCAGTAATTAAAGGTACGCATTCATTAATAACTGATTTGACTTTCTGAGAGCTTTGACTTACTTGAGCTTCGAAGACTCTTCTGCAGGTAACCCCTACTGGGTTCAAGCTGACATGTATCAACTGGGGAGAGACCAACTGAGGAGATAGTGTGGAGTACATGGTAAGGTGACACTTGTGCCTAACTCATCTTATTTATTCTCTGCAGGAACATGTATCATCCGAATAATTAAACCTTAAATACCTTAAATTTACAAGTGTTTCTTAAATATAAGGCTATTTGCACCTATCATTTTATAAAATCTGATATTTTTTTGGCAGGTTATAAAATTTGAATCAGTGGTCATAAAATAAGTAAAATAATGACAAAAAATATATTTGCCGGAATTATGTTCATTTATTTATCTATTTATTTTTAGAATTTAAAAAGTAAAATATTAAAGTTTGAAATAATATCGAATCTTAATTTCATGTTTAAGTATAAGAACTGGAAATATATTTAATTCATTAATAATAATAATAATAATAATAATATCAAAATTAATGATAAAATATTAGTAAAATTAAAATTTAACATTTAATCAATTTTAATTTATAATAATAAAAAGTAATTTAACTATTTTATAGATGTATCACTTTATCAATTTTAAAAGAATTATTACATTACAATTTTTCTTTACCTTTTGTACTTCTCATTATAAATCCAATCATAATATATCAAAATATAAAAAATAAATTTTATAACATTTAATAATAACATATTTTCTTAATTTTAAAAATGTAAACATTTATACATAATTATATATATATATATATATATTAATTATTGTAACATCTTATTTTAATATAATATTATTATTGAAACAAAGCCTTACGTAATTAATATTCAAGAACTAGAGTAGATCATCACAATCATCGAAAAGTAGCTACAAAGCCTCCAAAAGTAACTATAACAACCTGACATGACAATATATGCAACTCTAGAAATCAAAAGGTTAAAACATTTTTTTGTCCCAATTTAATTTTTGTCAAATTTTTTTAAATAAGTTTTAATTTTGATTTTGTGTTCAAATAGGTTTTAATTTTCGTCAATTTTGTTCAATTGAGTCCTTTTTTGCTAACACCGTTTAAATCATTAACGATCATGAACAATGATTGCCACGTGTCACTTTGTGGTTTTTTTAATTTTTTTTTAATTTTTTTTAAATGTACACTTGTCAACCTAGCAGTGTGCCACGTATCACTTCGTGGTTTTTTTGAATTTAAAAAAAAATTAATTTTTTATAATTTTTTTTAAATGTCCACGTGTCAACCCAATAGCGTGCCACGTGTCAAAGTGAATATTCTAAATTCAATTTGGTCCCTATATTTGTTATTTTTGTTCAATTAGGTCCCAATTTTTGTTAACATTAACCAATTTGGTCCCTCTCGAAATTAAAACCAAATTTAATTTTTATATTAAAATTCATATTTTTTATTAAATATCTTTATATAATATATTAAAATTCACATCATTATAACTTTGATATAAAAATTAAATTTGGTCACATCTTCTATA
>Ga0214543_1006628_pt1 | contig 20471 bp, 8 predicted proteins | sample CNSS2metaG_FD_160094 | JGI IMG/M metagenome (GOLD analysis project Ga0214543, IMG submission 160094) | Root nodule microbial communities from cowpea collected in UCLA plant growth center, Los Angeles, California, USA - CNSS2 | ecosystem: Host-associated > Plants > Roots > Nodule | place: USA...
CTTTGTAGTTTGATTTTTTTCCTTGGAAACCTGATAAATATTTTTGTTGCTCAGTATAGTCACAGATTGACTTTTCATATATATATATATATATATATATATATATATATATATATATATATATATATATATATATATATATATATATATATATTTATATACACACACACATATATATATATATATATATATATATATATATATGCATGCATACATATACACACATGTATGCTTACACACACACACATATATATATATATATATACACATGTGTATGCGCACACACACACACACACAAATATACAAGTTTATGTATGTACATATGTGCATACATATAAACACACACAAGCGCCCACACACAATGAGAAGGGATCAAGTTACTCTTAAGAATTATTGATCATCCTCACCTTTTTTTTCTTTTATTTAATGATTGTAATAGGTGACTTTATTTTAAACCATTAGGTTAACCCTATGTTTGTTGCAAGGAAGGAAAATGAAAGAAAGCGTGAGGGGAAAAAAGAGAGATGAAATAAAGTGAAAAAATTTGCTTATTCTTTAAGCAGAAAATGACATGAAAATAAAGGATAGATGTCATTTAAGAACAATGAGGAGGGATTAAGTTACTCTTAGAATTATTGATCATCTTAACCTTTTATTTTCTTTTATTTACTGATTATAATAGGTGACTTTATTTTAACCATTAGGTGAACCCTATTTTTGTTGCAAGGAAGGAAAATGAAAGAAAGCTTGAGGAAAAAAAGAGATGAAATAAAGTGAAAAAATTTGCTTATTCTTTAAGGAGAAAGTGATATGAAAATAAAGGATAGATGTCATTTAAAAAATAATAAATAAATTAAAATTAAATAATTGTACAATTAAAAAGTTACTCGTGCATTTATTATGGAAAGAGATGAGAGAGATAATTTTGAAAATTATAAGTTTTATATACACTTTCCACTATTTTCTCCTTGTATCTAAGAGGAAAATAAAGCATGTAAGACCCAATGGAAATTGACATTTCTTTACCAAACAAGGGAAATGCTTTCTTTCTACTCATTTTCCAGCACCAGACACTTTTCACACTACACTTTTCCTTCAAACGAACAGAATCTAAAAGAAAGTGAAGGAAGATGAAGAGTGACTCTCTTAAAGTTACTCTAGGCGTAACATGATAACTCTCTCTCTTTTATTATGTATATATGGATCTCTAATTACTTTTATATATGTATCTTAATTTTGCAGGTTGCGAAAGAAAGTGAGGAAGACAAGGAAATTGAAAAGGTATTGGTTGATGAATCAAATTTAACTGACTTTGTAGGCAAGCCTGTCTTCCATGCTGATCGCATCTATGATCAGACACCTATTGGTGTTGTGATGGGTCTTGCCTGGACTTCAATGGGGGGTTCCACACTGTATATAGAAACTACCTTTGTCGAGGAAGGGGAGGGAAAAGGAGCACTGCACCTCACTGGTCAATTGGGAGACGTGATGAAAGAAAGTGCTCAGATAGCTCATACAGTTGCCAGAGCAATACTACTGGAAAAAGAACCAGAAAATCGTTTCTTTGCAAATTCAAAACTACACCTCCATGTCCCTGTAGGAGCTACACCAAAGGACGGACCAAGTGCTGGTTGCACAATGATCACTTCTCTGTTGTCCCTTGCCATGAAGAAGCTTGTGAAGAAGGATCTAGCAATGACTGGTGAAGTGACACTAACAGGGAAAATTCTTCCCATTGGCGGGGTATGTTGAGAAATACCTTCTATTACAATATTATTGTTCGTAACTTGTAGATGCAGAAACTTCTGGGAATCTTTAGATGCTATTGGTTTTCAAGTTATGTCATTTTTTTGTTTTGTGAAGGTTGTTATATTTATTTCAATAACTAAAGTAGTGTATCCTAGATGAGTTGCCCCTTCCTTTCAGTATCTATTCGCCTACTAAATTACTTGAAGTTCAAAAAACGAGTCCTCTAGTAATGGTTGCCCAGCCAACTGATTATTCATCAGCAGCTACCCCCTCAATGTTTTCTGCTGTGAATTCTTTTCTGTACATTCTGTGTCTGAAACTCCTGTAATGCTGTTAAAATTGCAGGTTAAAGAGAAAACAATAGCCGCAAGAAGGAGTGAAGTTAAGACTATTATATTGCCTTCGGCTAACAGGAGAGATTTTGACGAGCTAGCTCCTAATGTGAAAGAAGGTCTTGATGTTCATTTTGTTGATGACTACATGCAGATATTTGATTTGGCTTTTGGTGATGAGCAATCTCAGAATATAAAGTAAGTCACTAATGCCCTGTAGTATCTTGAGATGAACCAGTTCTTTGTGGAGCTGGGAACCAGCTGAATTTTGTACTATATTAATTTAGTACCAATTGCTTTTGGTGTTTCATTCATCTATTGGGCATTCCAATGTAATAACATGTATATTTATATTTGAGGGGATGGCTGTTTTTTTTGAGGCATGGCCAGGGAGTGTTTACGTTCGAGGGAGAATATTCCAATATTGACAATAACACAACTTATCCAGTTAAAATTCATTTTTGATACACACTTAAAGGATAGGTTGAAGAGTAGTCTGCTTAATAACTGAATGTACGTGTCTTTTTGTTCTCTCTCTCTCTCTCTCTCTCTCTCTCTCTCTCTCTATATATATATATATATATATATATATATATATATATATATATATATATATATCTGTGTGTTGGTGTGAATTAATAAACGAAACTAGGTTTAGAGTTACCAACCCAAATACACACGTATATAAACATACTGCATGGCTAGGTATGTGCAGAAGAAGGGTGTCAGGAATACATTCCTTGTTCTTTGAAGACAATGCAATATACGGGTCAGGACTGATTCGTCTGTCTCATGCTTGTCATTTTATCATTATTAAGAAAAACTCAAATCTGTTGCAGAGTCAATTTAAGGGGCGAAGGCCTTAACGTCTCTTTGAAGAATTAAGCCGAGGATACCCTCAAGACTCTGTACAAGACTTAACGCATCTTTTAATAGTTTTTAAAATTTCAAACGAAGTTTTGAAAACTTCATACCTATAAGGGCTGTAGCTTACCAAATTGTTCAAGCTAAAACAAGAAGGGTCATTTTTAAAAGGTAATAGCATTTATAATAGAATAGGAAATAACAAGATAATACTCTAGAGGTTTATTTGATCTCATTTTTTTCTTCAATGATAATAGTTTAATATATATTATATGTGTGTGCGCGTGTGTTATATAAGTTTTACACACAACAAATTATCTAAAGGTTTTCTTTATCCTTGAACTAATTCGATCATGTTATATATTTTTTGTTACTTATACTTAACTTCAACTTGCTTTAATTTATTTTATCGATCATATAGGTAACACCATTTGAGATTCGGGACCTTTGCAGATTTGTTTATTTATAGAGTTGAGTGTCTTGGTTATTTTCTTTTCTATATTTGATCTTGCTTATGAAGCCTTCTGGTGGAAAGAAATTAAATCTCACCCTGTCGTTTTTTGATGGTGATTTACTCACATGGAGATGTCCATTTTACCTTAGAAATGGAGAGGATTTGACACCATAAGTAACTCTTATCAATTCATCATTACAACTGTTTAGAAGTACAACGTTCGGCAAAACGAATACAATTATAAAGTATGATTTGAATAGAATTATTTTGACTTTATCGATGTTAACAGGTTGTCTTTTTCTTCCTCAATTTTCTTCGTGACTTCTTCTATGGGACATTTCTGTTTTCCATCATATTCTGAGAGGAAGAAAAAGATGATAAGAAGGTAACACGTTGGGCTACTTATTCTTCAAAGTTCATTTTATAAAAGATTTCTTATGATTTGAAAAATTTGTTTCAAAAATCTTATTTCAAAAATTCTGCTCCAGAATGTATTACATATATTATTCCAAAAATTTTATTTTGAAAAATTAGTTCTGAAAAATTTATTCGTATTTTAGAAAGCTCGATCTAGAATATATATTATATATTTCATAAATATTATTTTGGAAATTCTATAATAAAAAATTCTGTTTTTAAAATCTTGTCCTAAAGAATTATGTTTTAGAAACTCTCAAAAATTTGTTGAGATTTTCAAAAAAAATAATTTTATAGTCACCATTGTGAATGGTATAATGATAATTTTAAAAATCGTAAGAAAAAAAAGCTGACAAGTTAGTTAACAAGTATGATTTTTATTCATTCAGAAAAAAAGGTGACTTAATTACAAATTATGGTAGGAATATTTTTTAGCCCAGTTATGCAAAAAGATTAAAAAAAATGTGATTAAATAATAGTGATTATTTTATTTCATGGGTGTATCTTTTTTAGTATTCTTTTAGTTGTTGAGCTAAGTAGGCTAGATGTGTATATGATGATAATATAAAATTAATAAATGAAAAAGAAATGCACCCTTTTTTTTTACTAAATGGCAAGAAAATTTAGAAAGATGAAAAAGTTTTTCATCGAAAAATATGAAGCATGGAGAATTACAAAAGCACATGTTCAGAGGCTAAGGGAGTAGGGGTAGACAATGTGATGCAGATCATGAGCAATAGAAAATTGAGTGGTTCCTTCATCTAAATGCAAATTAAAATAAGCAGAATGTGAACTTGGAAAACTTCTTCTGCTTAATTCTAGCAATCGCTTATCGCTTTGCAATAGCTTCATGTAGTGTTGGTCAAGAACTCCAGCTGGAAATTCAAGATAGTGCCTCCTGAAAATCAATGTTTATCACCACCATAGACTAGTTCGAATTATAACTGTGGTTAAAAATAAAAAATTAAATATATTTTTAGTCTTCCGTTGATATTTATCCGTTAAAAACTTTGATATATTTGAATTTTTAAACTTAAAAAATAAATAAATAAATATAGTTATTTTGAGTATTACAAATCCATTTATTTTTTAAGTTTTAAATTTGAGAACCAGATTGTATCAAAGTATCTTACAGTCACGAATTTTAATTGTGTTAAAATTTAAAGACTAAAATATATTTAATTCAAAATCAAACGTGCATTTTTATAATTATAACTAAATAAAAAAAAATTCAGTTTTAATTAAAATCTGAAAACATGCTCTCAAAATTATTTTTTAACTTTAAAAAGATGGACCAAATCTGTGAGCAGAAGATATAATTTTGAATTGAACATAGGAATAAAAAGAAAAAAAAAATGCAGAAAGACTGAAAAGATACCTGTATTGTGAAGCTTGACCATTGGTGAAGTCATTGGATATGGTCCACATTGTATGTTTTTTGGGCTTTGGTTCAATTTCCCGAAAGAATGATGGAATTTTGTCTAACTGTAAGGGAAATAGTTTTATGGACATAAGATTCATCGTTAAGCTATTTTAATCACTAAAACGGTTAGGTCAAGAAATCCATTTGAAAAAATAATAAAATAACCAACCTAATTATGTTTGTTTATGTTTATAATGTCAGGTTTTACATAGGGGATTTCACTGGGAGATCGAGATATGAACTTAACCACATAAGACACTGGAATCACTCTCAATCCAAAATCTTAAGCCAATGAGTTTATGAGTCTTTATTCTTATATAGTGCTCTACTTTCGTAGATTTAGACTCACACTTGGATTCCTAACATATAATTTTTAAATTATAACCCCTGTTTTTTAAATTACAGTATATTATCTTAGGTTTAACTTAATATTCTTTTACTGACGATTTTAAACAATGTTTCGTTCTAATTACCAACAAAAAAATGACTGCTTTTGAAATACAATGACGATATATTTCTTGTATGTATAAACATTCTACACTTAATTATACTTTTAAATATTGTACTGATTCAAATAAAATAATGGAAGAAGGAATGAAATTGTTGACTGATCCTGAATGATGATTGGATTTACTTGGACTCATTATCCATTGAGCTTGCTTTGTGGTTATTTTAATGTGCATACTTTTTGTGGTAGATATTATCAATTTAAATATTTAATTTATGAATAATAAATGAAGAGCTCAAGTGGCAACGTGACATTGCAATTGCATCTTTTATTTATCTTGGCCCACTTTCCACTTCTTTACTTTCCTACCCTATTATTTTATTATCCATTTCATAATAATTAAGATCAACATCTTATCAATTAACATTTTAAATCAAATTGTATATGTAAACCTTCAATCTATAGTTTTTCTCTTTCCACATTTTCTTCTTTTGAAATATTACTAAAAGAAAAAGAAAAAAAAATGTTGTTTGACACTATTTGATAATTTGTACAAAGATAAAAGTTAATTTTTATATTTAAAAAAAAGAAAAAAGAAATAATAATAATAAATAATGTCAAATAATAATAAGAAAAAAAATAGTGTCAAAATAGTGTCCAAAGGAAAAATACCTCGATTTCCAAAACTCCAGGTGAGTGTTCCTCGATAACAGCTCGAATGGCTGAAATATTCTGATACTGTATTTCAATTTTGTACTTCAAACCATCGTGTAATATCTCCCACATCAACTTTTGTCTTGCGTAATAACACTTTGCTACCAATTCATAAGGATATTTAGCCTCAATCTGCATCATAAAATTCATATACATCATTCTATTTATAGTTTTTATTTAAACTTCTAAACTGCACTTCAAAATTTTTGCAGGTGCTGTTAAATTACTCATCCCAAGTGAATTTTGAATTGAAGGGTCAGTGATTACAGAAAACAATTTTGTATCTGCATTAATTCAACATTCTACATTTGAGCTACAAGTATTATATGATAATTAATTACGTACCATAAAGTACCCGATTCTGAGCATGTTCATTGGAAACTGCACAGCCTTCAGTTTCTCAACCTTGTTTGCTGCTGCAACTTCACTTGGTTGCATCATTTCAGGAGTCAAAGTGAATTTCAACCCAAGAGGTGGTGGAAGCTCGGAAAATTCTTTCAGGGCCTGTACACAAAATAAGAAAAAACGTAGTTGGAAAAGTTATGAATTCGATTTTTCTCATTAATATTTAAAAATAATAAAGTTCATTCGATGAATTTGAAAAATAAACAGAATAGAAGAGGTGGTGAATTCAACTCTCTGATGACACTCGATAAAAACAAAAAAAAAGTGCATAACCATGGAGATTCTGTGCAAAATAAAAAAGAAAATGGAAAAATGCAATGTGGGTGGAGGTAGAGAAATTGAATATACTACTGATATCATAGTTTGCATGCATGAGAAAAAATAATACCCTTTTAGATGCAGTTTGTGCATCATCATCCTGAAGGTATGAAAAGTACAAAAACTGATTCTCTGAAGAGTTATAATTATATGAAGTGATAGCAATGTGTTGATAAACACTGTCACTGGAAGCAGTGCTATGTGCCATTGAAGATACTGCAAGCTCAATCTGCAGAGGAGTCTGAGTTTTGTGTGGAAAGCTTGTTCACGATTGAAGTTATGTTACTCCTTATATATTATGTCGTGTAGGCTGTGTTCCTCACTTTTAATTAGTGTTTATCTTTAAAGTCTGAACAAAGTGGACTAAGAACTTTATTGACGAGAAAAAAGTAATTACCGGATTAATTTATCTTAAGTAGAAGCTTCCTAAAATGGGTTTACTTCATTTCAATTTTTCAATTTTCCTTTTTTACATTATTCATAAGTGTATTAAATCGTATAAGTTTATATACGATTCGTGGTGTTAAGAAAAATTATGATTATTTAATGATTAAGACTAAAAATTTGAAAATAATTGATGTATAGAATAAATTGGTGAAAGCTTTTACGTGGTAAAGACTTCATTAAAACTATATTTCATTCATCAAATTAATATTGAAAAACATTAAAACATAGATTTTCAATTCCTATTCTAGTATTCATATCAATATTTTACAAGTCATACATATTATAGACAAGTCTAAACTTATTAATAAAAAGTCTAATATCTTAAAATTTTTGTTATTAAAAATTCGCATTAAACATTAATATCCCTGTTTTGTGTTCTTTATTTTTAGAAATGTTTTCCAAATTCTATTCTTCCTTATTTATTTTAAATCAAATTTAAAATTAATTAAGATTGGTGACAAACCGCATTATGAGTGGTAGTTTTACTCCGCATTTACATTTAAATGGATACATTGTTTTTGAAAAATATTTAATAGTTAAAGTTTTATGTTTAAATTTGAAGGTATTGATTAAATTAAAATAATTATATGTATGAGTAATTATACGTAGATACTAAAAAAAATTAAATATATCCCACTATTAATGTGAAAATATTTTCGTAAATGTTTTAAAAAAATATTTTTATTTGCTATTTTTATATTTTCTTATGTTAGTAAAAGTTAAAGAGGGGAATAATATTAGAAAAAATAGGTCTCTTTTACAAGTAAATTTAAGAAAGCATAAAAATTTATGAATAAAAAATGTTAAAAAGATAAAATAATGTGAGTAAATTTTAGGTTATGAATAAGTTAAACCACTCCAACGTTGAACTATATTTTTTTAAAAGCTCAAATTCAAGCTTTCAATTAAGCTTATACTTAAATAAAAATTTAACTATGCCTTTAATTCTCTAATATTACAAATTCAGTGATTTTAATCTAACCTAGCTATTTCGATTCTGTTAATCGAGCTCATTAGGTATTATAGATATATATTGAGTGAATTAAATTCATTGAATTGCAATTAGATCACATAAGTATCATTATTTTCTTTTAGTCTTCACCACATATAAACAAAATTTAATTCATAATTAGCTGTGCTATTTGAGAGTCCAGATTAAAAGGTTAAAACTACACAACTTTTATATATGGAGCATTAATAGTAAACACTTTTAAAAACATTCATTAGATAAAAATTGATTTAGAGAAAAAAAAAATTCAATCATGGTACATATTATAAAATATTTAGAATTACACACTCTCAACTTACATAAATTATAAATATTTAGAATTCAATCAAGTGTACTGGTTTTTGTATGGAGAAAGGAAAAGAAACATAAATTATATGAATATACATAGTTAATTAAAAATGAACACATTTAGAATTACACACTCTAAACTCACATATTTTCTTAATATGTAAAAGTAAAATATAAAAAAACCAATACATATATTTTTATTTATAAGAATAAGGAAAATCAATGTATACATTTTAATCAATTAAAAATGTTCTTGATCTTAAATTTAATTGACTAAAATGACTAAAATATTAATTTTTCTTTTTAGTTATATTTTAATCAATTTAAACAAAATTTTTGATTAATTAAAATTGTTTAAAATTATATCTTCCTAAAATATCATTTCAACGTATTCAAATCTTAGGAACTTAATTCTTACTTTTTTTAATTGATAAAATTATTTTGGTGTAGAGGATGTCATATATCTCTCATTTATAATAAAAAATATAAATTTTGATTCAGTCATTAAAAAAATTTTATTAGAACAAAGAGACCTTGACCTGAGATATTCAGTACTTTTTGGAGTTTTCTTATTTGCGATTCAAATATTTGGTTTTAAAAGTTGATTCTGTGATTAGGGGCGGTCCTTTATTGTGATCAAGGCAGTCATGACCTCCGATATTTTTATATTTATATAATTTAATATATAATTTTAAATATTTTTTAAAAATTTAGTATATTTAATATATTTTATGTATGTAAAATAAAATTTATACACCTATATTTATATGTAAGGATTTTTTTTCATATTTATTTTTTAATTTTTCTTTTTAAATATTTTTTGAAATAAAATTTATTATTTTATTAATATTATTGAAGTGATCATTTTGTTTAATTTAACATCTTTTTATTTTATTATTTTTTAAAATTTAATCATTATAAATGAAAATTAATTATAGTAAAATTATAAAATTATTTATATTTAATTTTATAATTATAATAATAACAATAATTATAATTTTATTAATTTTTATTAAATAATAAAAAGTAAATACAATGTTTTTACTAGTTTATATATAAATTTTGGAATTATGCTTTTGGTTCTTATTTTTGTTCAAAAATATTAAGTTGATCCTCCAATTTTTTAAAGTCTCTCGATTTTTAAAAAATTATGCAATTTGATAATTTTTTTTTTAAATTTCTTGAATTGGATCAAGATTTTTTCATCAAAATTGAAGTTGTGAATAAGAATGATTTTCTTTGTTGGTCTAATTGACATAATTCTAATGTCAAATTTGATAAAAAATTCTTACTCTTCAAGAAATTTAATGAAAATGATCAAATTGCATCAATTTTAAAAAAATCAAAACCAAATTAAGAATAAACAAAAGTTAGAAGACAAACTTGATATTTTTTGACGAGAAAATAGACTAAGAGGATAACTCAACCAAAATTTTGACACCTTCAAATTATTGGCTGAAGATCCACCACTGTCTATGATCACTTTGTCACATTTTTTTTTTGTATTGCACTGAGTTCTTACGAATTCATATTTTTTTTGTTTTTGTTGATTTTATTTTCTCTTTTGGTTGTATGAACAAGGTTTCTATTGATTTTGTAATATGATTTCACAGTCTAAGGTATTAATTATATGGTTTAATATCTTAATTCTTAGATATTTTTCTCTTATTTTTCTTACATTTCAAACTTTCTAACCAATTGAATGTAACTTTTTTATTTAAGAAAGAATTAATATGAATTTATGTGTCTTTACATGTCTTTTTCTCTCCCTTATTATTACTTATCATTATTTTCATTCTCTTGAAAAAGCATTCAAATTAATGATTGGATACACAAATAAGTATAAATCATCGTAAACCAATCTACTTAGGTATGTCAAATGCAACGGGTACGGATATTAATATATTGATTTTGAATGGTTTATTTTTTATCAATTGATTTTAAAAAGTCTTAAATTTATTTATAAATTTTTATTCAACACTATTTAAATGAGTTATTTTCATTTTTTTTGAAAGTTATAAAGATTATGCATTCTATTTTTATTTGTATTTATTGTTAAATATTTTATTAAATATAATTTTTTTTTATAAATATTCACGAGTATTCAAAAACATCTATAGTGTAGATATTAAAAAAATATATCAGTATCCGCATAATAAATATCCGTATAACTATAAATATGAATATAGAACGAATATTTATTTAACAGATAAAATAAAAAAAATTATTAGACGGATACCCGATGACATCCTATCCATCAAATCAAATATCGAGGATAAGGAATAGGAGCAAGGCCCGTGAGTGAGCAATTCATTATTACTACTTCTTAAAAGCTGATTAACATGCTAATAACAGTGATGATGGAAGATAAATCTAGAAAAGTCAAACAAGTTCAACAAAGAAAGTATTTTGAAAGGAATAATTAAGAGTTAGAAGGGAGAAATTAGAAGAATGAAATGATATAAGGAGGTGGCTAATAATTACACGACTTCATTGAAAATGTTCCATGTAACTTTCCATCTTCATCATTCAAAAAGGCAGAAGCACACGCCATATGCAACACTGCTACTATTCTCTTCAACGTTCCTTCTTTTCTTTTCTTTTCTTTCTTTCTTTCCACTCCCAGTTTGACGACGCCCAAAGAAAAAGATGCTTCCAGATTTTGTGACGTAACAAGAGCTGCCAAATCTTTCTCCATGCTCACGCGTATCCAAATTTTCTCATTACTTTATTCATTATTCATCTCTCACATTCCACTCCATAACAATTATATCCTAAACGTGACGTGACTCACTCCATTTTGCTCCTACTTTTAAGTTTTAAACCTCTCTCTCGGTTTGCCGTCATTTGAACCTGAAAGTGACACTCTTATTTATCACATCATATCCCACGAGTCTTTTTCATGATAACATCCATTAAAAAAAAAAATACTCAAAAAATTTAACATTAATAAAATATGAGTTGAACTCATATATAAAATATTAACATTATTCTTTATCTAAAATTTTAAGATGATGAATTTATGGGTCTTCAATTTTATATAATACTCAACTTTCTTACTTTTAATCGGTACGATACTTAAACTCATTATTAAATTTTCAGAAAATATCAATAGAGTATTATGAATTGACAGAAAAATGTCAACAAATGGTAGTTTTGGATTATAGTGATGAAGCAATTCTGAAATGATTTGCATTGGCATGGAAGTAATGATTGGAGACTAAGACGGGTATGTATGAGAACAGTTTGAAATGAGAAGACGCAATATTTTGAATCCACGAAAGAAAACTACCCAATTGCATTTGCAGAGTGGAGAGTGAGACCCACCATGAGATTTGTGAGGTCACACCATTAACAGGGTTTCGATGCTGATGCATGAACCTGCAAAGTAAAATGACAATCTCATGTGTGCACGGTTCAGACCACAAGCACGCACGCAGAGACTATATAATATTGGTAAGAATCTACGTGTGAGATTGTGTTACACTAACAAAGCTTCAAAAAGCCATCCACGTGTTAGGTGTGTCATTCTGTGATCTGGTGCAGAATTACCAACAGTGATTCATCATGGTTTCTAAATAAAACATTTTCATACGTGGATACCACCTTTGTGTTTTAAAAACAAAAACGCATGTGACAGTTTTTTCATGTACAAAATCTAATGTCACTTCAAATTGGCATCGTCCTATGTAATCTAAAAGCCATCACATATTGCGATGTCATGCTACCAAGGAGTTAGTGGATAGAGATAACAATAGAAAAAGTTTGGAAGTACATATTATAGTTTACTCAGCTCTAGGATGACATCTCATTCATTTATAAAATATTTGGCATAAAGTTTTGTGATTACTCTTCTAGAAAATATGAGTGTATTTGGGCATGTGATACATATTATCAAAGTTTATATTTATGAAAAATAGACAATGATCGAGTAAAGAGTGTTAGAAAATAAACCTATTAGTGATTTATGATTGCTCTCGTCCTTATCTACTTCGAAATAACAAAGTTTGGTCAGTTTATAATCAGACTCTACTAAACTTAATAAAGATAAAAAGAGATTTATTATAATATTGAATAATGGTTTGTGTATAAGGTGGTCCTTTGATTTAGGTGATCTTTCCTTAATAGACTTTACATATATTTTAAAAATATTATATCATTAATCAACTATCAATAGAGGACCACCGATGATCCCATTGTCATTCTTAAATAAGTGAAGAAGATGTATTCAATTTTCTCATTGATTGAATTTTTTAGTATTCGAGAAACTGTTAACCAATAGTATTGATTACAAAAATAAGTTTAATTATTATTTTGATCCTAATTTTGATTAAAAATTTGTAAATTAATTTTTATTAAATTATGTGTTAATTTGTAATTTGTATTTTTTTAGTTTAAATACAATTTTAGTTTTAATTTTGATTGAAAAGTTACGAATAGATTTTCATTTTTACAATTCGACAATGATACTTTAACCCACTTTTTTTTGACTCACTTTGAACCCACCATTTCAATCACCAATAGATCATCATATCACATCACATCACTAAAAAAAATCAAAATAGATTATTTAATGATGATTGATGTACTAGGTTAAGAATATGTCAAAAAAAGTAGATTAAAATATCATTTTCCTTTACAATTAAGTACTGGATCGATGACATTCAAATCAAATCACAGTGTCTTTTGTAGATTTTTATTTATTTTTAAAATCTTTTAAGGACGTATTTTTGCAACTTTTTTGTCTACATGTCAAGTGTCATGATGTGACGCCTAACAACCACTTATCATTATCTTGTACTCAATTCACTTCTTTTTAGATAGAACAATATTGTCAATCTCTAAGTTATTATTTATATAAATGTTATACTAATATTTATATTAAAATTAATTAATTTATTAAATAATTATGAAATTATTTTTAAACCATTTTAATCTTATAAGAAAAATATGAATTAATACTATAATAATTATAAATACTTACTCTTATAAATAAAACTTAAATTTATTTAATAAATACAATAATATTTATATGATAAATAACGAAGTACTGTCTCACTTAAAATAAAATAAAATATATTATAAGTATTTATCTCACTTAAAAATATTAAAATTTAAAATGAAAATAACTTAAAAAATTATTTTTAGTTTATAGTTAAAAAATATAAAAAATAAATAATTAATATCTACATATTAAATTATAATAATAGTTACTTTTATATCAATAAAGTAATTTAATATGTAATCACTTTAATTATTTTAATTTAATATATTAAAATTTTAATTTTAATAAAAATATTAATCTAACATTTATATAAATAATAAATTAAGTTTTAATTTGAAAAAAGATAACATATTTATAAAAGAATTAGATTAAATACAAGACCATTACACTCATCATTTATACATGACATTACCATTAATATATGACTATGTCATGTGACATTGATAACATTATAGTGTCACTCCAAATAGTTCAAATAGTCCGACACATGAACAACAAAAATTAAAAAGAAAAATTAAATTAAAAAATAATAAAAATTACGAACTAGTATGTGAAATGTGTTTAGAACCATTACTACTTTACTAATTAAAATGATGTAATTGACTCAACTTTTTCAAAAAAGTTAAGACTTAGATTAAAAAAAAATTAACTTTTCAACAAAAAATAGTAATTAAGCCAAAAAGTTAAAATAAGTTTTATTATACACTCCTATAAGTTTTAATGCAATCCAACAGCTGTTTTTTCTTTCCTATCAATTATTAACTCGTTAATTTATAAATTACTTTACGAATTATACATAATTGTAACATCCCATATTATTAGAATCTCTATTAATTAAAGTATTTTATAATTAATATTAAATGTAATAATTACATAAGTATAATCCATGTATTACGATATTTGTCAATAATTTACTTGACAGTTTTTTTTTCTTCTAAAACATTATATTTAATCAAAAGAATAGGAACTTTGTGCAATACAAAAGAATCTATACATAGAGCTTTCACTTTCTATACCACTCCAAGAATATCTCACTATTGCAAACCCTCACCTACATTATTTCTTGCTCGTGAAAAAATACATGATTATAACAAACAGAGACATAACCATAAAATACATGATTATAACAGACAGAAACATAACCATAAACCAGGATAAGCTACTATATTTAAAAAAGAATAAATAATGATTTTCAAACAATTCATTCACTACACACAATTATTTAAACCAACTATAATTTCTACTCCAGAGAATTTTGTGCACTAAATTAACAATTTTGTGCACTAAATTAACCTCAGATTCTTTACATATCATATGAATCCCGATAGATTTTGACATTTAATATTTCGATTATACCTACCTAATCCCTTTTCATATGATAGGGATAACACATTTGTAACACATCATAATGGTTCTCTTTTAAATAAAATCCGTCATAAAAATCTAGGTAATCTCCTAATTGAATTCCTATCAATGCACATTAACAATAAAATGAAATGTTTACTTCCTTGAATGTCATTCCACTTACATCAAAATCAATAACATATACAATATTCTTCATCAAATTTATATCTAAATATGTTCATCTCATTAATTTCATACATTACATCTCTCTTTCTTATATCTAAATATGTTCATCTCATTAATTACATTACATCTTATTTGCAAATCCCTTTCTTTCTTAGCAACAAAATTTGGCCAACAAGTGTTTCGCTTACTTAGCCAACAGGACCCTGCACAATTTTCATAAATTCATCCCGCGAGTCTTATGTCATCCAGCTAAGTGAAACATTCCTGCTTCTCTTACTTTTCACAAAAACATTCTCCCTTGACGGTTGTATCACTCACTGGCAAATCATGCTTCAAATACAACCACTCGTCACCCTTTTTTTATGGTGGTGTGTAAAATGATTGAATTAATATTAATTAAAAGAAACATAATCTAATTTTATAATAGTAGCACAGTTAACACTTTACAACGGTAAAAACTAAAGTTTCAGATCATACATTAGTATATTTCTCAAAATTTCAATAATATACATTAATGTTTATCAATATTACAGATAAAAAGGCAAATGTTTTAAGTTTATAATATAACTTTTTAAGAAAACCGTTAAAATGGTATTGTATTAAACTTCTATTGACATGTTATAGACGACCATTTCTCGGGGTTTTTTTCTTCCAAATTTCTGATTCTTTGATAAATGTCTCTTTAAATAAATTTTATAGTTTAATTAAACACGTTTCCAACGGGTTCAACAGATGTTTTATCCAACAGACAGATTGAATCCAGATTTCTGAGTATTCATGTAAGTTTCCTGCCATACCTTTGATTTGTTTAGGAAAAACATTGACTAAGAAACTTAGTAGAATAGAAGTTCTATATAGATAGATAGAATTATGGGCTGAAATAATCTATAAAAATATTTTATCTTTAGTGTTGATAAGATCTGATTCCATAATGATCAGATCAAGTTAGATGAAAGAAATCTTCCATTCAAACGTGATGGGTTGAAGCTGGAGGCACTCACCTTCGTTCATTTGTAAAGACTCAAAAACGAACAATTCCTTTGTTGCTAAAGAACCCCTAGGGGTATTCCAAAATATTTGCATCTGTACCTATATTGAACAAAGAAAACAACGAGTGAGGTGTTCGGATATTTAACTTTCTAAAGTTAAAAATTATATTGAGCCACCAACACTAACCATAGTAATAATTGTCACGCGAGTATCTTGCTAAAGCAAGTGCGGAGCTTGTAGTTGTAGGAATCCCGCGCTCCAAAAGCACAAAGAATGCTTTCTTGATAAATAAGCCAATGATTAGACTCCCTACAATTAATATTTACCTTAATTTCATAAATTAAGAGAATTGAAGCCATGTAACTACTCAATGTAATGTTCTGATTCATATTAGAACATATATTCCAAATTTTATAATTCACTTACTGCATCAATTAAAGAAACATTCTTCAAATGAAACACATTTTAATCCTCTAAAAATTAACTAAAAAATGTTTTAACAGCGTTCCAAAAACATTAGTTTAAAAACTTCCTTATAATGTCTTCTATTTTCCACCACTTGACTGTCCACTTAAACTAAAACGCAACCCAAACAAAGACCATAATCATTAGCAAATGTCGATCTAATAATGAATGAAAAGGCTAATGTAAAAGTCAATATGTGTGTCACAACAATGCAGATAGTAAAGGATGATTGTTCATAATAATACAGTCCAAGCCTCAATTCAATATATGAAAACAGTAAAAAGTCACTTAAAAAAATATACAACTAATAAGTTTTTCAATTTTGATGGGTTTTATAAGCCGAATATGGTCATTAGGCTGAAAATTTAACTGCTTTAGGGCAATTGAATTATGTTGTAAGATTAAATGCAAAACAAGAGGGCTTCAAGCTTTATGGCATATACCATGATACGCACAATGTAATACACATATCTCCTCTATCAACCTTCACAAAATTAAATATAAAAAAATTAGTCAATCAACAACAGACTTTTAAGTTTCATGAATCAATTGTAGGTATAGCATACATAATGATTGTTGCATAGTACACGACTTTCAGTACCAAGATTCATCCAAACTGCAGTGAAGTTCTACAAAGTGTCAATATAATATATTTACCAGATTTGATCACTTCAGTTACAAAAGGAATGTCGAATTTGCAACTCAAGTCTTCGAAATTGATGCAGGTGATTTGCCAGAACCTTCCAATACTGCCGTGGGATCAGAGAACCTGGTTGAAGTTTCGTCTGGTCCTTCCAAATTTATTTCACTGAAGCTTCTTTTCTTTGATGGAGTATTTGTATTTGTGCTTTCATTTTCCTTCTGCTTTCCCTTGCCTTTTTCTTTTCTGTTGCCAGCCTCCTTTTCAGATTGCGGTTCTCCATTAGGAAGCGGAAACAATGGAGGCTCCTGGCCACTCAATCGACAAAACACTCGCTCAACAGTTTCACTTATCTCTTTTCCCAGGCCATTATTGTCTACAATTAAATCCCAAACTGATTTTGAGGCTTTTTCAAGTACAGAAGCTCTGCATGAAATAAACATTCATGTAAGAAAAATACAGAAGACCAGAGATCGAAGTATTCTTCTAAGGTATACAATGATAAACATGAAAATACAATCCTAATGGGAATAATGACTTCTAACAACATAAGAATTCTTCAAAGGCCTACATGAACATCTACAACAAAACACAATAGTTATTCAGGAATAAGAGGGTAAATGGAAGAACTTAATGGAGTGTGCCAGAAAGAGCAACTAAGAATTATTTTGAAATTGTACTACCAAGTAGCTGTACATTGAGGAACCCTGCTTATGAACTGTTTTAACCAATCCAATTCCAAACACACAGCTTCTACTTTCCAAACATGCAAAATCGTTGTGGGGCAGGGTATAAAAGGTTAATATCAGAAATGAGTAAATTGCTGCGGCAATCCTCTGAAAATTAAAAACTATCACTTTGTTTTTGGCCTCTACAGAATTTTGGCATTAGTGTTGACCTCACAACAATATAAAGCAAAATCAATTATAAGAAAATTGACATTAATTTTAGTTACTCAAACTCACAGTCTATACACAGATGACAGAACGATGATTTTGATGCAAATACATGGTTCCTTAATAACAGGCACCTAAGCATTGTTATCGTACATTGATTTGGAGATGAGCACAAAGAACCAAATTTGAGCATGCAAATCTAGGCATTGACAGCAACACTGGTGCAACTTATGCAAGAGCTAAGAAGCCCACATAGAGATAAGGTTGGATCTTAGGCAGATATTCCAACACACTTTGGACTTTCTGGATGGTGGCCGGAGGATGAAAAGACTATAGATTTGAATTTCAAAGTTTGGTAATCTAGCATAATATGTGACTTCAAAGCTGGATAAACAACATAAAACCACTGAGGTAGAAGAAACTTAAATTTTCAAGTGGATCCAGCACACTTAAAACACAAAAATATGGTGCAGTCAATAAGTTACCCGACCAGTAGAATGCGTTATGCCATATAGTGTGTAGAAAATTACTGATCTTTGAGAAGATTTACGCCAATGCTATGGATAATTGAAAACTACAAAATATTCCAGAATGACCACACCATATTTGTAGGATTTTCTCCCTTGCATTCAAAATTATTCCACTATTTAATTGTTGAGTAAAATAACATCATGCAAGCAGAATAGATCGTGTGTGTTCAAAACTTGGAAACCAAGTCCGGAGTTGGGTCAGAATTTGAACCTCTTCAAATATTTGTACTATTCTATTACAACCAAACATAATTTATTCATCCCTTCTGCGTACTGGTTGTCACTTATTTGCAGATTGGTTAGGTTCAGGCAGCTAAAGAGTACTAGAACGTTCAACATTGAACATAGAATACAGCAAAGTAGTACATGCAAGGAAATAGTGTGAAGAATCAAGAGGAATCGAGTATTAATTAAGGGTCGCCTTTTCAGGTTTTGGTAGCCAAATAAGTAACGAGTTGGCCCCGGTAGATAGGTTAGGAAAAATAATAACATTCCATTATATAATTCTATAAAAATATTTTTTTGAAATGTACCTTAAAATGCATATAACAAAAAATAGATCTAATATGATACTTAATATAAGTTTATGTGTTATATAGTATCTTGCGTTAATTTTTCTTCATGATAAGCTATTTATAATTTTTAATTTGCCGACTAACATATGGAAATGCACTGCAGACCATAGCATATTTGCTATTTTCATGTGTAGCGAGAGTATTGTTCACACTGGCTAATGCAGCAATGCTACGGAGGCAGCTGCACTTTATCAATATACATGTCTTTTAGCTTAATTTGGAACATGACAGGACTTGTCTGAAGTGCACAGATTTGATTTATGTTCTTTATAAGAATAATTCAATGACCATAACCCTCTAACAAAATTCAGAATTCAGAATATAGAACATTTAGGTTCATGTATCACTTACTCAAGTTCTTGCCGAAGAGCATCAAAGAGCTCTCTTTTAGTTTGTTTTTCAGCACCGGGGGTGTTAAGAACCTTACTCTGCTCAGCCATCTTTATAGTAGTACTCTTCAATTCCTCCTGTATGAAACACAAAAACGATCAGACTACAGATCAGAGCAACTTGAAGAGAAATAGACAGGTAAAGACGCTATAGAACTTCCAAAATATTTCTACGAGGATTCGAAATCGAAAAAAATAGGAGTGTAGAAATTACATTGGCTTTGAGCTGGTTGATGATCTTCAATCTGAGTGCATCAATTGAGCCGTCGTTCATCAGCGACTCCAACACATCTTCAGGAGTGATTATTGAGGAAGAAGCCATACGTAATTGTCCGCGTTTAACCGTAGCCGAAGCGAAAACGCGGAAGAATTTCGATCTTCGTAAGAATCTTGGGTACGGACAAATGTCGGTTTAAAAACGCAGTTATACGAAGGACGATAACAATTCTGAACTCTGAAAAAGCTAATACAGTGAATTTGACGGAAGGAGAACGATCCTGATATCTGAAAACCCTAACACGATAAATGAAAGAGGAAGAAGACACGGAGACCAGTCACGCTGATCGCACCTCCTGATATATAT
>Ga0214543_1006634_pt1 | contig 20458 bp, 21 predicted proteins | sample CNSS2metaG_FD_160094 | JGI IMG/M metagenome (GOLD analysis project Ga0214543, IMG submission 160094) | Root nodule microbial communities from cowpea collected in UCLA plant growth center, Los Angeles, California, USA - CNSS2 | ecosystem: Host-associated > Plants > Roots > Nodule | place: USA...
CCGAAGGGCAGATCACCAAGCTCAAGCTGGTAAAACGCCAAATGTACGGACGCGGGAAGCTCGATCTTCTTCAAGCCCGGCTGATCGGTGCGACATGAGATTAATGCACCAAATCTGCGTCAGAGCCAAATTTGCACGCCGGAACACAGACGGGCGCTCACGACAGCCCCAATACAATTTCGTTCGCAGTCAATTCAGCCTGTCGAAATATTGTGGCGTCTTGCCCCTGCATTCTGAATATCGGGAGACAATCTTTCCGGTTTCAGGCGATGGCTCCAGCTCGTTCACGGTCTCCATCAATCGAAACACGAGGTTCGGATTCGAATACCCCATGTCCCAATATAGCGTGGGCGTGAGTTCAAATTTCCAAGCGAGCTTGATGAGATCAGATCAACATAGGGTCGATTTCTCTGCTCGCATTAAGCCTGTGTATGGTTCAACTACTGAAAAACGTGCAATCCCAAATGCCGCGCTGTAGTACTTTAACAGCCTGGGGATTCAGCAAAGCTCCGGCAAGTAGAACGGCGCCCGCGTTTGCGCCCAGTCGACGTAACCCGCGCTTTCGCTTGTTGTAGGCACGATTTTCCGGTGCCAGCTGATGAGCTCGTCTATAGTGGGCGAGGATTGTCCGGCTAACCGGCAAAGCCAAGCCACGGAATTTAGTCCGATTTCGATATCCTCGCAGAAAAAGCGGTGCATGCAATTGGCCACATACCCGCTCTCCGTTGCGATCGTCGGGATCTGTGTCGCTGGCAGGCCTCCCAGGGTTCTGATTCGCTCAGTCAGCAATTGAGGGGTTTCTACCCCATAGTGCGCGAGCGCGGAGGGTATCTGGACGGGCTTGGGCATTCGGGCGGCGATATGCTGTAGTTCCGCGTCGCAGCGCAGATAGACTTCGCTGGCAGCGTCATCCCATGCTTCATAAAAATCGAGCGCGTTGCCGCGGGGCAAATAAGTCGGGGCCCGCGTGAAAAAAGTAAAGAGTCTTGCCGGGTGGAAGATGCTGACAGATGGTTCGAGGGTCGCGGCGAAAAAACTTTCAACAGTGCGAATGTCCAAGCCCAGAAGGTCCTGCAGCAGGCTTTTCAATTCGTCACCTAGTGCCGATGGCGATACCGCGATGTTGATCGAAGGGATAATGCCTGCCACATCGACAATTCCTCCTGGCATCCGGATCCTGCAGTTGAACGGCGCGCGCGTGCCGGCGAAGACGCGAGCCCTTGGCGATAGCTCTTCGACGGCCCACTGGAAGAAACCGGGCGCCGGCATGGCGCCGATCCAGACGCCTCGTTCGATGGCGGACTTAAGCGCTTGCAGCACAGGACGATGCGTGAAGGCAGGACACGCAAGCAGGATAAGATCAGCCTCTTCTGCCGCAGCTGCGATGTTCGCGACGGCTAAATGAATTTTGCCGATCACAACCACGTCACCGTGGACTGCTCGGATTTCCGGTTGCCACAGATCGGCCGTTGACGTTGCGACCGAAACGCAGACGTCGATATTAGCGCCGAGGACCGCGGCCAACGCGTGGCCAAGGTGGCCGCCGCCGCAGATGCAGACCTTAAATTTTCTTGGTCTCCACATGGGTCACCTTGAAGAACACGATATGACACCAGCTCAGATGCCGCGCAAAGAAGCGCGCTAGAGGTGGTCGGTCGAGAGGGCGACGGTCCAGCAGGGCGATGTTGTAGAGGTCAATCGTCGCGACAGCCCTTAGCTCCAGATCTCTGGCGACCTTATGGAGTGCGCTTGCGTCGGATCCTGCGGTGGACGCGGATCGCGCGACAAAGCCACCGGACCATAGACCCGTGTGCAAGAGATTGGCAAGGACCCACCTCCATCGCGTCGAGAAAGACGGGCGTGAGAGATGCTGCCAAAGCGCGATCAGGGTGAAGAGGCTGAAGCGTCGGGTCAATGTCAGCACAATGATCGCGCCAGGAACGCATCGGCACTTAAGAGCCGTCAGGAATTCAGGCCAGTCCGCAACGTAGGGCAGGACGCCCAGTGCTGTCACGAGATCGAACATCTCATCAGGAAAGGCGGTATCGACGTCGCCGACCCTGAATGTTTCCTCTGCGTTCAATCCGAGTTGTTCCGCTGCTTTGCGAGCGATTTCAATCTGCGTAGGGGAAGGATCTACCCCATAGCTGTCGAAGCCGAGACAGAGCATGAGATTGCAGAAATGACCTGTTCCGCATCCAACATCAAGGTGCCGTCGGCCGGTCTGAAGGCGCGCCACGAGGAGCGCCACCGTTTGCGAGCGTAACCGATAGAAGGAGCCGGTCGCATTGCTTTGCGTTGCGAAGCGGCTATTCGATTTATGCCAAAACCGTCGTCCTCTGGCCTCCAATTGCACGATCCTCCTTCCTCGCGTTTTCATAGTGCGTTAAAACAGTGGGAAATTCTATCGGAACGTCTGGAGATGAGAATGGATGATGCTCTCGAGGATGTTTTCTCTCTCCCCGATGATGATGACATCAGGTTTTTCGCTGAGCATGGATGGTGGATATCGCCGGTGATTTTGAGCGACGACATTCTCGATGCCGCCCTCAAAGGGGTCGAACGCTATCGACGCGGCGAGGCCGATCGTGATTTAGTTGAACAGGCGACGGTTTTCGATACCGAAGCGTCGCAGGAATCCGTCTTGCGCCAGAATGGCTATCTCTCTCTCCAGATCCGCGAGGTCGCCAAGCTGGTGAATTTTCCGGCTTTGTCGCAGACGGCGGCGCTTCTAACCGGAGCCGACTCGATTCGGCTCTTTCATGACCGGATGATTGTCAAATATCCGAAACGGCGCGATGTCTCGGGCATATTGGGCTGGCACACGGATAGAGGATATTGGAGAACCTGCACGTCGACGGACATGATCACTGCATGGATCCCATTCCAAGACACCACTGCGGATATGGGGACATTGCGTTTCGTCGATCGAAGTCACAGGTGGCGAGGAAACGAGCGGATGGCCACGGCGCATGAGCAGGACATGACGGCATTGTTGGAGCGTGCATCGAAATTGGGTCCGGTCGAGGAGGTCTCTGTGGTCGTCAAACGCGGACAGGTCAGCTTCCATCATTGTTTCACGATCCATGGCAGTGGTCCGAATTTTTCGGAAATTGAGCGCATTGCCTTGGCTGTGCACATGCAACCTTCCGATAATCAGTATCAGAAGGCATTTGGCGAAAGCGGCCGCCCAATTGGCCATTTGAACGATCTGCTTTGCGCGAAGACCGAAAAGGGAGACCCCGATTATTCTGATCCGGCGATATTTCCGCAGTTATGGCCGGCTTCGACGGAGCGCCAATGGTATCTATAACCATTTGTGGCGGTGGATCACTGTCCCATGCTTTGGCGGCAGTGATCGGCGCGGACCCGGATAATGAGGTTTCGGTACTAACACGGCAGCCTCATCGCTGGTCACCGCAGGTTTTGGGAATTTACCTCGATATTGCCCAAGTCGTCGGCAGGATCGCGGCGGTGTCGTCGAACGCCGCGGATGTGATCCCAGGTGCCGACGTCGTGCTTATCTGCGTGCCATCGTTTGCGCGCGAAAAAATGCTTCGCGACATTGGCGCGTTTTTGTCGGTGGACGCAATCGTAGGCTGTCTGCCGGGCTACGGCGGATTTGAATTTCAGGCGAGGGCGATCCTCGGGGTAGACCGTATCCTCTTCGGAACGCAGCGCGTTCCTTACGTCCGCAAGACGGTCTCTTACGGGCAGGCGGTCTGGATATCAGGGATTCGGCCGCGTCTCGTCCTGGGTGCATTGCCATACAAGGAGGCACCACGGCTTGCTACCCTGCTTCATTCTCTCTTGAACATTCCGACGGACCCAGTCCCCAGCTATCTTCCGGTCACGCTTTCGGCATCAAATCCGATCTTCCATCCGGCTCGGCTCTATGCCGCCTTTGCTGGCGGCGCCCCTCTCCATGCAATCCGACCGCAACTGTTCTACGAAGAGTGGGATGATGCGGCAAGCCACTGGTATCTTCGCCTTGACGATGATGTGCAGGCGATCTGCCGATCGGTGACGATTGACATGTCAGCGGCGCAGCCGATCCGGAAACATTTCGGGATTTCGACAGAGAGCGAATTGACCGCTCGCATCCGGGGCCTCTCATCGCTCCGCGATCGATGGCTGCCCCTGCGTGACGTGGACGGGCGCTATTTGCCTGACACCCACACAAGCTATTTCACCGAGGATCTCCCTTTCGGCCTGGCAATCATAAAGGGAGTTGCCGATATTGCTGGTGTACCGACTCCAGCCATTGACACTGTGCTACGCTGGAGCGAGCACGCGACTGGTGCATGTTACTTTGCGGGTGAAGACTTCGCCGGTCAGGGTGTTGCTGACCTGCCCGTCCCGAGGAATTTTGGTATTAATGACATCGGAGCCCTTATTGCTCGGGGAGCAGTTTAACGGGGAGATTGCGCTATCTCTGCATCGCCGGTCACGAGGCGAATTTCAGAGGCTTCGGCTCAACTGTACTCTGATAGAGTTCGGTGAAGTACTGCCTGAAGAACTTCGCGTAATCGCCGATCATGTCGAACAGCGCGCGTTCCCGTTCCTCGTCTTTTTCGACCAGTGTGTAAGCGATGTCGACCATCACCTCATAGTGATCTTCGACCTCATCGATACCAAGATGCGTTTTGGAGCCGGCGACATTCTTCACAGAAAAGGCTTGGCTGGCTTTCTCAACGGCTGCCGCCGAATATCGAGCCGAATTCCACTCGACGAAGATCGAATAGCTGACCGCAGCCAAGGACCCCCACCGTTCCAGAGCTTCGATCATGTAGGTCAGCATTGCGCCGGTCGCATTGAAAAGTGGCGTGGCGAGCACCTGCTCCTCGGTAAAACCGTGCGTGGCGAGATCCGAAAGGTAGAGCTGGTCATGTTCAAGCTCCTCGCACGTATATCTACCCCAGTGGCGGGCGGCGGGGTAATCTTCATCGAGCATCCGTGCAAGCGCCAATGCATCGATCCGTGCTGTCTGACGGATACGGTGCACCGTTTCGATGCGGTGTCGTAAATAATAGTCTCGATTGAGAGGTGTGGTATCCGTCAGGTGGCTCGCAAAGGGAACTTCCGATAGGTAAGTTTCCGCTTCGCGCTCCATGACATCGTTGAGTTGTCTCGCCAAGCGTTCGCGCGTCACCATTTTGATACCCCTCAGGGTTAGTGATGGATGCTCGTTGTGCAACTACTTGATGATATCCATGCCGTTGGGGAGGCGGGCGACAACGCGTTTGCCGCCGATGAGTTGGCCCAATCCATCGGCTTCGGCCTTCGATACGAGGGCATCGAGAAAAGAGATATCCGCGCTCTCCAGTTTGCCATCCTTGAGGCGCTGACGTAGTGCTTTGAGTTCGGCGGAGGTTTGGTCAGGAGTCGTCATGTCTGCAATCCCCGTTGGCTGACCACTCGCGAATAACGAGTGTGCGATTCCACGTGATAATCAGATGTCTGCTGGGTATTACATTAAATTGCCTCGTATATTTTTCGTACTGCAATTTCCTGTTATGGTCCAGATCGAATCTGCAAGTCTTCGGCGATCTAGTGAAAGATCTTCTAAACCCGAGACTGGCATGCGACATTTGCCGCGGCCATTGGAGGGTTCCAGGCAAAAGCCATCCGCTTTTTTGCTCAAGATCAACGGCAGGGGTGCTGGGCAGTCGATCAACGTTCCCTATTGCGGTCTATCGCAACGCTCTTGGGGTGAAGCCGGTAATGATTTGCAGGCGACCTTTCAAATTTGACTAGCCTCCTCTATTGGCATCGCAAAGACCTTCAGCAAGGAAGCGTAATCTCCGTCGGTGAGCGTGAAATCTACCTTGAAGGCAGTACATGGTATTTTCGGGCGACCATCTACATGTCTCTCCTTATCGTGTGCTGGTCGTTACTTTGATGCAGAGCAGGATGAACCCGTTTTGGGCGCGATATCAGTCGCGCCGTCGTCCTCTGCCGCACACGGTGTTGGATATTCTTTTCGCTCACCGTCCTTGGTTCCACAAGTTATGACCTGCGGGCAAACCCTGTCGCTCTTAGATGTCGTGTCCGCCTGGCCGGCTGCGCTCCATGGCGTGAGAACGACGACAAGCCACAATAAAGCCCTTAGATTGCGCATGTCTTCGTCTCCGAGAGTGTCATTTGGCAACAGCGGGGCCGCCCTACGCCGCAGGGTGCCACCCGCGCAAAGATCCGGAATACAAGCAATGGCCATCAATTTGTCGAATGTCTGTGCCGAAACCTGCCCGGAGCAACAGCGGTTCAGCTATGCTCCGTAAGTTAGAGAACTAGAATATACACGCCTTCTCCAAGAATGCAACTCAGCGGCGTAAGAGCTGCAATCGCAAGGCCATTCTCGGGTCGGGCGGGCCGCGACTTCGAATGAAACGAATGTTTGTGGATCATCATCCAATGATGTCGATGATGCCGCTGATCTTGCGTCGCTGGTTTACGGGTGGGAATGCTGGGTGCCAACGAGAAGTGCGATTGATCCCGTTTGGCACCTGCTCGACATAAATATTCGGGGGAACGGTTTCCGGGAGGTTTGGATTAGATTTCGAACCAAATTAGCTCCTGACCTGGTAATCAGCTTTTGCTGGACGTGATTGAGCGGCTTTGATATTACTACTTAGTGTGGCATTACTTATTTGATATTACCAAAGAGCGCCGCGGCTCATCGTACACGCGGCGAAGCGTTATTGCGGTTCGGGGATCAATCAATGCTGAAGCAATATGTTGTTCTTCCTGCACACGGCTTTAAGTCACAGGCACTGGCCCAAGCCGCATCCCTTCGGTCGATCGTTCCGCTTGCTGAGGCAGTCGTGGGGTCCGCCGCCGCGGCCAAAGCTGTGGTCAGCAAGGTGGATGTCATCGACTCCGTCAGTATTGATGGGCCGAAGCTAGTTGAGATGACGCCCGAAACGGAACTTGAGCTGAGGCTCGAGGAACCCTCGCTCAAGATCGTTCCTGTCGTCATCTACGAGAAAATGCGGGTGGTGTACGAGATAGAGCGCGACGCCGCGGCGACCGTGTTTGCCACAGCCGCACAGGGCGGCGTCCTGAGGATCGAAGATACGGCAGGCAATCCACTCACCGATGCGCGGGTTGTTGCCTTCACGAACTTCCGTGCAAGAGCTGGCGATGAGGGCAAGACCGACGCCAATGGCAGCGTTCGCCTCCGTATTGCGCCCGGCACGACCTTGGATCGGATCTATGTTTATGGCCCGCCTCGCTATTGGGGGCGCTTCGAGCGCAGCTACACGCTCGCGGATGGAGCCAGTCTGCAACTGGAGCAGATCGATCTCACGCAGCAGCTTCTAGCGCTTCGGCGTTTTAGAGCCAATCTGCCCCTGACAGCGGGGGCAGGCGTTGTTGTCGGCATTGTTGATAGCGGCATTGATCCACACCATCCGTTATTACCTAATGTGTCCGGCGGGGCAAACATGGTCCTTGATGAAACGAAGGCAGACCCTGGGCAGATTGCCGACTGGGGGCCCGCCGCTGTCGAAGGTGAACATGGCACGCATGTTGCGGGGATTGTTGGGGCCCGACCGGCCGCTGGGATTGACCTTGCGGGGGTGGCGCCCGGCGTGACGCTTAGAAGTTATCGGGTGTTTCCTCACACAGGGGGTGGTGCCACCAGCTATGACATCATGAACGCGATCGACAGAGCTGTTCAGGACGGCTGCCATATCATCAATCTCAGTCTCGGGGGCGGTGCCGAGGATGAGGCGGTGCGGGCTGCCATCGGCTCGGCTCTGGACAATGGGGTCCTAGTGATCGCTGCGGCTGGCAATGATGGGCGAAAGCCGGTGAGTTTTCCCGCGGCATTGCCGTTCTGCGTCGCGGTTTCAGCAGCTGGTTGGACGGACTCCTTTCCATCGCCTTCCACGGAGACCAGCGATATCGCCAAGCCACGCGGGTCCAATCAGACCTTTCTGGGTGCATTCTCCAATTTCGGACCGCAGATAGATCTGACCGGTCCGGGCGTCGGATTGGTCTCGACGTTGCCCGGCGGAACGTTTGGTCCGATGAGCGGAACTTCCATGGCGAGCCCAGCGTTGGCTGGCTATGCGGCCTATCTTTTGGCCGCGGATGCTACTATATTGAGCCTGGCCGGTGCCAACAAAAGCACTGCACTGAGAGACAAGCTCTTCAGTTCGGCGACGCCCCTTGGCTTTGGCCGGGACTATGAAGGCTTCGGCCTTCCGGGTTAGGAGCTCCATGAGCGACATAGTGATGCAACAGATAATTTTGCGGAAGGAAAGCGCGGCTGCGCCATCCTCGAGTGAAGCCGCCGAGAAAATCGGGCGGGCTGGTGCGGTCGTCGTTGACGAAAAGGCGTCCTCGCTGCTGGTCGAAGGTGATGAGGAAACGATCCGCTCTGTAACTCGGGAGTTAACCGGTTGGAGAGCAATTCCTATGAGACGGTATTCCGTTCCTGACACCAAAAAGAAGATCTCTTGGTAGCCAGGCGACTACCGACGTTAGATACGACTTAACCTGGCGATCCTTACGTCATGCCTAATCAATGTTTGCTAGATGAAATGCCTTCAAAATGTAAGTGCAATACGATTCTATAACCCGACATGGTGAAACATACAAACGACTGACTAATACTTGCTCTAATCTTAGCTTGAGACTATAGTGGCATGCATCCTTTGGGTGTGCCTAAGCGACCGTGTTGATCGAGGGGGGGAGGTTATGGCATTCGTTCGCCGAAACGTCTGGAATCTGCCGCCAAACGATGAAACCCTGCTATGGTTTAGCAAGGCCATCGAGAAGCTTCAGGAGCGGGAACTGTCCGATCCCACCAGTTGGTGGTCACTTGGCGCCATGCACGGTATCGATGAAGAGGTCTGGCGGAAGTTTGGTTATATACCGGCCGGGACTCCTTTTCCGAACAACCCAGAATTGCGGACACTTTGGAACCAGTGCCAGCATCTCACATGGTTCTTTTTGCCTTGGCATCGAGGCTACCTCGCTGCTTTCGAGGCGATCGTGCGCGATGCAATCGTCAAACTGGGAGGACCATCCGATTGGGCGCTGCCTTATTGGAACTACTCTGGCGATCGGCGAAGCCTCGAGCTTCCTCGAGCTTTCGCGCAGGCTAGCTGGCCAGACGGAAGTCGGAACTTCCTTCATGTGGGCCGCAGGTACGGATCTGCGCAAGTTCCGAATGTTCAGACACCCTTGGTTCTCGATCAAAGGGTTGTCCCGATCGCTCCGGCGCTCGCGGAGAGGTTTTTTGAAGGCACGCCCGGAGAAGGTCCCGCGGGCTTCGGCGGGATCAGAACGCTTTTTTGGCATGGCGATGAGGGGGAAAGCAAGTTCGGGGGCCTCGAACAACAGCCACATGGACCGGTGCATGTCTGGGTGGGTGGAGGTTTCAAGGGAGATCGCCTGAGCCGGGATCGGTTTGATCTCGGTCTCATGACCAACCCGGACACTGCAGCGCTTGACCCGATCTTCTGGTTGCATCATGCAAATATAGACCGTGTGTGGAAGGTGTGGTTACGGCAGGGACGCGGACCGAATGATGCTTCTGACGTTTTTGCCGATCCGACCGACTCCGATTGGCTGAAGGGACCGAGAGACCGAAAGTTCATAATGCCGGCGGTCGATGGTACACTGTACACGTTCACACCGCAGGACGTCCTGGATACCGAAGGGCCTAAACTCGGCTATCTTTACGATGATGACACACAGGTCCCGGAGGCGGTAGACCGACTAGCGGTTCGTTTCGAAAGACTAGGTGTTACGCCTCGAGTTGCATCCCAACTTTCGAGGAGGCTACAAATGGCACCACCAAAATCCCCGGCTCTCATAGGCGCTAACAGCGCAGTCGTACGTCTTAACAAAGACGTCGTGGAGACAAAGGTCAAGTTGGATAGCGGCGAGAGACAAAAACTCTCACGAACATTGTCTGTCGGGCCTGGCATCACACGCGAGCCGGACCGAGTATTTCTCAATCTGGAAAACGTAAAAAGCCCCAGCGATGCGGCAATATTCTACGTCTACGTCAATCTTCCCGACAATGTTGATCCGGAGGATGGCACTGAACATTTGGCCGGTTCTTTCTCCATGTTCGGTGTCAGCAAAGCCAGCGACCCAACGGCTTCTTCCGGCAACGGTGTCACTGCTTCCTTTGACATCACCAGAATCATCGACGCCAAACACGCAGCCTCGGGCCTGGAAGACGAGCTGTCGGTGAAGTTGGTGGCGGCCGTTCCTGGTGCCACAAGCGACGACATCTCCATTGGGCGCATAAGCATATATCGGCAGGAACAGTGAGATGCGCGCGGCCACTGTCGCATGGCTTGTGCTATCGCGACTGCCACGTTCAATTCTTATTGCGACGGTGACGGGCTGGGTTCTCATGGTAGGTGCGAATGTTGCGCCGGCAATGCCTGACCTTTGCCTGTCGGCAGCGACTTATCGACAGGAAATCGTCGCACGAACGGCAGCGACTCTCGAGTCCGCAGACCTCGTGCTCGGCATAGGCTCCTGGCTAGCAATGCTGATTGCCATGATGCCACCGCTCTTATCGAGCCCGTTGCAGCATGTTTGGCGACAAAGCCTGAGCCGACGTCGTTGGCGCGCGGCAGGTTTGTTTCTGTGCGCCTATGTTTTCGGTTGGCTGGTTGCAGGCGGGCTTCTGATATCCTGCGCTGTTCTGGCTGAAGCCCTGCTGATCGAGACTCGCTTCGACCCGATTGTTGTTGCTGTTGTCATTGCACTGGCGTGGCAAGCTACGCCCTTGAAGCAACTTGCTCTTAACCGCTGCCATCATCGGCCACCACTCACCGTTTTCGGAGCCAATGCCGAACTAGATGCCTTTCGCTTTGGCTGCGAGCGGGCATTCTGGTGTGTAGGGACCTGCTGGGCATTCATGCTTTGCACACTTCTCAGCAACAATGTGCTTCATTGGGCCGTCATGGCAGCTGCAATGTCCGTATCTCTCTTTGAGCGCACTCGCGAGCCACAAGCTCCTGCTTGGTTCTCTGCCTTAGGGCGCCCTTCATCCAGTGCTGTTCGACGGCCGATCGGTAGAGGTGCGTCATGATTGTGAGCATCCCCGTTTATGACGAGGTCGACCTTCTGGATGTTGCCGGCCCCCATGAAGTGTTGAAGTGGGTGCCGGACCTCGAAGTCAGGCTCGTGGCTGGCTCGGTGAATATGCCCGTCGTGACAAGGGATGGGCTTCGATTTCTGGCGACCCATTCTTTCGACGATGATACCGCGATCGATGTGCTTTGGGTACCGGGCGGAAACCCGGGTGCCATGGCGCCTATCATGAATGGGCGCGGGGACGGGCGTTACCTCGACTACATCACCCGGACGGCTCAAACGGCGCAATGGGTCTGCTCGGTCTGCGAAGGGGCGCTTCTCCTGGCTGCTGCCGGATTGCTCGACGGATATGAAGCGACGACGCACTGGAACTTTCTTCCGTGCTTGAAGGCCTTCGACAAGGTGAAGGTTGTTGCCGGTTTTCCGCGTTTTCACCTCGACCGAAATCGCCTTACGGGAGGTGGAATCTCATCAGGCCTTGATGAGTCGCTGGAACTTGTACGGCTTCTCAAAGGCGAGTTCGTCGCGCGCAATGTCCAAAGGGTCCTTCGATATTATCCCGTCCCTCCCTATCCCAATGATCTGCAAGAGCCGCCGAAATGCATGTTTGATTTCAGCTGAACAGCATCACGTGAGAGGTGGAAGATGACAGTTTCCGAACTTGTAGGGCAATGGACCTATCGCAGTTTCCGCAACGACCCTGCTCCAGTGGACGGTGATCCCCAAAAGGCTCTCGATCTTTTCTTCGCTGAAGCCGAGTTTCGCTTTGAAGCGGTATCCGACACCGAGTTTAAGGGCGTCATCGACTGGGGAAGCGGCGGCCTTGACATGGCGGGCCGGTTGATCTCCGGTTCGCCTGATACGCCCGTTACCTTCTCAATCGTAGGGACGGGTCGGCCGGGGAGCCAGACTGAGGGCTGGCAGTATGACTACAATGGCTGTGTTGCCCACCGCTGGCCAAACGGCATAAATCAGACCGCTTCGTTGGTCGGAACGGTGATCAGAACGAAGCCGCATAATGGCGCGCCGGCCGGCTACACGGCTTCGTTCATTGCCGTGAAACGACCCTGAGGGACGAGAGGCCAAGAACTTCCTACCGGCCAGGGATTGGCCGGTTTCCCTGTGAGCAATTGGGGGGCACACCAAATGCGAAAGCAAATTGTCAATGTTGCTGCCATATTGGCAGTGGCGGCGGTAACCTGGCACATCGCGCAGGACGCCGCTATGGCTCAAGATGCAGTTCGGTCCGTAGATAACCCGCGCGTGCTGCAACCGTCATCGCAATCGCGCTCAAAAGTCTTGATGAACACGCTTGAACCAGTCGCAGGACTTTCGCACGAAAAGCTGCTGAACCTCAATATCGTCTATACGACGAGCAGACTTTTCAATCCGGCAACGAATACCTACGATAATGTCAGGCTGAGGAGCTATAACGGAACAGACGTCAGTCCTGACGCCCCTTACGTGTCACCGACGATTGAAGCAGCGCCTGGAGACACGATCCGCATCAATCTCAACAATCGGCTTCCTGGCGAGGCGAACTGCACAAGCGGTGCTGCCCATCCAAACGAGCCGCATTGCTTCAACGGCACAAATCTCCATGCTCACGGCCTATGGATCAACCCTGCTGGCAACGGTGACAATGTCCTGCTGTCGGTCAATCCCGGCGTGAGCTTTCAATACGAGTACAACATTCCAAGCGACCATCCCGCTGGAACGTACTGGTATCACACGCATCGACACGGATCGACAGCGCTTCAGGTTTCGAGCGGTATGGCGGGGGCTCTGATCATCCGCGGAGAGCGGCTACCAAACCAGGATCTGAATGGCGATCTGGATGTGCTGCTGAAGCCCCTACGCGAGCGCGTGCAGGTCTTCCAGCAGATCCAGTATGCTTGTTATGAGCCCGGTACTCGTACACCGAAAATAAACGGAGATGGCACCTACCGTTGTGACGAAGGTGATACGGGTGAGATTGAGGACTATGGCGTCTTTCGCCCAGGAGCCTGGATCGCTTCGGGACGATACACCTCCGTCAACGGCGTTGTTTTGCCAACTTTTCACACATCTCAAGGTGAAGTTGAACGATGGAGGCTTATCCACGCGGGGGTTCGGGACACGTTAGCTTTGAAGTTCGTAAAGATGACCAATGTCACAGCCTTGCCCGCAAACCTCGATCGTGCTGCGGCAGACAAGTTTATTCACGAAGCTTGCACCGGTGCCACGGTACCCTTTCATCTGGTTGCCGCAGACGGTTTGACGATGGCCGCCGCACAAAAAGTGGATGTCGCGACACTTCAACCCGGATACCGATTCGATGCATTGATCGCCTTTCCGGAGACGGGAACATATTGCGTAATCAACGCGGCGGCCACGAGAGCCGGTTCTGTCAACGGTCTCGGCCCGCCGGAACGCCTCATGGGAGCGGTCGAGGTCACGCCTGGCCAGTCTTTTGCCGACATTGATCGTCACTTAATCGACATCCTCTCTGCTGCTGCAAGGGATGAGATGCCGTCGGTCGCATCTGCGGTCATCGACGATCTGAAGGCCGGTCTGAAACTTAGGAAGTTCACGCCCCACCCGGACATTGTCGAAGGAGAGTTGACGGGTCAACAGGAACTGACGTTTCAGATCGACACCAGCGGCGCCCCTCCCGTATTCGGAGTATCCAATAGTTTGAATGCTGCGGAGAGGCAGCCTTACGACCCCGATCGCCTTGACCGCAAGCTGTCCCTTGGTGCTGTCGAGGAATGGACATTACAGTCGCGGTTGGCGAGCCATCCCTTTCATGTGCATGTAAATCCCTTCCAGATCGTCTCCATCATCGATCCCAACGGGAAAGACGTGAGCGAGGCAGATGCGATCGATAACTATGGTTCCACCGGCACCGGAGCAGTTGACCCACAATATCGAGGTTTGAAGAATGTGTGGAAGGACACGTTATGGATCAAAAGTCTTGCGACTCCCAGCAGTCCTGTGGGAATGTACCAAGTGAAAATCCGAACTCGGTACCAGCGCTACGTCGGGGCCTTCGTGCTTCACTGTCACATTCTCGATCATGAGGATCAAGGAATGATGCAGAACATCGCCATTGTTCTGCCAGGTGGGAACGTCGACGTCGTCAGCTCGCCTCCGGTAGTCAATGGCCGACAGGCCCATCGACATTGAACGCATTCGCATAGGCTTGCCGTACAAAAGGTGGTTTTTTGGCAAGTGCTTCTCTATCAGCAAAGCGAGGATCGCAGCCCCGGTGTTTTCATTGATCTATTCGCCATGTCTGCGCCAGGACGCAAAGGAATCGCGATCGGCGCGCCGCGCCCGCCTGACATCAACGATCCAAGCCCCGCACCAAAACTGTGAGTGAAGGTTATGTCCGAGGCTCAAACGATTGACAGGAGGTGCCTACCGGATATGGCGCTTTTCCCTAAACTTGACGTAGCACAGCTGTGTCTGCTGTGTCTCCGCCTTTGTCTAGCCGATCAGCCTGCCTGAAGGAAAAGTGTATTCGCTCAGCTAGCAGGCTAGTAGCGCGAGGAATCAGCGCCAGCCTGCGGCCTTGCCGTGAACGCTTTTGCGGTATTCACGCTGCGCCCTCCGCGCCGCCCCGCGAGCTGAATTCCTTGCCCGAGCGATCAGTTAAGATGTTGATTTCCGCTGCGTCGTTACGTTGCATAGCCGCCGAAATACAATCACCCTTTCATTGGCGTGTAAAATGTGCGATGCTAAATTAGTAGTGATACAACTCCCCGCACGACACGAGGAGAACATCGATTGCAGCGGGTCGATTTGAGTTTGCTAACAGCGTAGAGATTCGCCGCCATCGACGGAGCAGCAGACATTGTTCTGAAGAGGGGTTGCCTCGTGCAATCCCGCTCAAAAAATACTTTTTTGGGAAGGCAAAGGAGATGCGGCTGAGGGTTTCCGCGATAGCTAGTAATGCTGCACTCTGCAGTGCTATTACCTCGCTCCTTTGCGAGAGCTCTGCAGTCGCTGAGACACTTCCCTTACCAGCAAATCCAACCTTTTCATCGTACGTACCAAGCGAGCCGTACAGAATACTCGCCAGTGGGCTTCTTGCTCGCGTATTTAGCGACTCAACGGTTGACGGTCTCCGCATTCAGATAGTCGATGCGTTGATTGGTCCCAGTCAGAAAACCGAAGGCGTCGCTTTGCGTGGTCCTTCAACTCACTTTGTACTTAGCGGCAGCGGGCAGATTACATACGCCGAGGGTGGCGCGGTTGTTGAGAGAAAATTCCAGCCGGGTTCAAGTTGGACACTGGCACCTGGCCAAGCATTCCGCATCGAAAACCAGGGCGAACAGCATGTGGATATTCGAATTCGGATCATTACCGCGGCGCCGTAGGCTGCCCTCCCGGCAGACCGGTCTGGGTTTTCTCTTGGCGTCAGTTCTCCTCTCCTGCCCGGCCGCACAAGCACAGTGGGCGACCTATCGGGGGGACATGGCACGAACCGGAGCCCCAAATCCTGTTGATGAGGGCATCTATACATCGGCGCAACTTGAAAAGCTAAGAGTGGACAAGCAGTGGCAGCTGCCGCCTCTCACCGACGCGACCGCACCACCGAGGAGCCGAGGGTTCTGGTCCTCTCCCATAGTACACGGTGATCGCCTTTTTATCGGTGGCGGTAACGGGGTGTTTTATGCCTTCGATCGATATACGCTGAATGAGCTTTGGCAGTATCCTCGGTCCGAGCAGCCGCCTCTTACCTCTCAATTTACTTGTAATCCGTCGAGCTTCGGCATCGCCGCGAGTGCAGCAGTAGCAAATGTCCGAGGGCGGGATGTAGTGATCTTCGGTGCTCCAGATCGCTCCGTCGGTGCGGGCCTGGGGGACGGTCGGCTTTTTGCCTTGGACATCGAAACGGGTGAGCCAATCTGGAAATCGGATATACTGGCGCCGATCACCGGGCTGACGAGTCTTAATGACGCGGCGACGGAACAAGAGCAAGTCAAGGCGTTTCAAGAGTTTCATCAGCAGATCGGCTACTCCGCGCCAGTAGTTGTCAACGATAAAGTCTACGTTGGAATCGCGAACCATTGCGATAACCCGATTCAGCCTGGTCTAATCAAGGCGGTGCGTTTGAACGACGGTAGCCTTGATTCTGCGTTTTCGTTCCACTCGGCGTTGCCGCGCGGCGGCGGCATCTGGAGCTCACTCGCCTCCGACGGAACCGATATTTATGCCACGACCGGAAACATTCGCAGCGGTTTGCGCCCAGGTGATCAGATTGTCACAAATCATGCACTGGCCCTACTGAGGCTGGATGGCCGCACGGGCAGTCTCCGGTGGAAACTTCAACCTGTGCCGGTCGAGTTAGATGATGACCCAGATTGGGCCGCCGGAGCAACCATTGCGAATAGCTCGTGTGGAAGGCTTGCCCTCTCGACAATGAAGGATGGGTGGACCTATGCCGTTCGTGCAGAACCTGCGAGTCAAGGCGGTGCTGACGTGGCGTGGCAATATCCACCGACTGGCTTTCCGTTTGGCCAGACGGACAACTGGACGGAGCACGGAGACACACGATTTCTCCGCCCCGGTCTCAGTTGGAACGATACGTTTGTAGCACTGGCTGGTGGCCTGAACATCAACGTGGAAAAGACTTCGAACTATGCTCGCTTGCATTCATTGAATGTTTGCGCTTCGCCGGAGCAGCGGCTGCGGTGGATCTTCGATGTGCCCCGAACCACTCCCGGTGAAGCTTACTCTCTAGGCGTGCCGAGCGGGCGAGCAGGTTTCATCTTCATTGGTACCCGTTCTGGCTGGCTTGTAGTCTTCGCCGATCCCAGTATCGAACCTCCTAGCGGCTACCGGTGTGAACACCCCGATGTCGAGACAACAATTTGCACCCAGTTTGGATTTCGCCTTATCCCCGATCCGAAGATTGTGACTGAGGTTCAGCTCAACGGAGCTGTTTCAGGAGAGCCAGCGCTAGCTTCCGACAGAGTGTACGTCGCGACTACAGCAGGGTATTTATATGCGCTTCGGCCGGATTGAATTTTCGGTCGCATGACAGCAGCGGATCGGCTCCGGCAGGACCTTCAAGGAGGGTCGACAATGAAGCGTAGCACAATTTGGTGGGGTTTTGTTTGGGCTGCAGTATCTCCTTCGGTTTCCAGTATGGCGCAAGACGAGGAAAAGGACTTGATTAGGCGGACGCTGACCGAGACTCAGGTTTTGGTCGAGCAAGAGGTGAAAGCACCTGGCCTTGTTCCACGAGACAAAGCATTCGGTGGTCAGCTGATGTTTCCGCTCGGCGAACCCAGGGCAGACAGCATTCGCGTGTTGTCGCAAAGGACGGTTCTCGTCTCGAAATACTCGCTTGCTGGAAATCGGAGCGCTGAAATGGCGCCTGGAAGGAGCAGGGTAATCAATCTGGTTGCAGGTGATGCTACAGTTGTGATCAACGGAACAGCTCACCAAATGCGAGAAGGTGAGTTAGTGACCGCTAGTCAGCGTGACAACGTAATTCTGAGAACAAGCGATGATACTGCGCTGTTCGAAGTGACCGAGGTTGAATGAGCGGTTACCTTTCACACTCGCAACCATTCTGGCTGGACTGAGTTGACCTCAGGAGATCCCAATCTAGGGAGGATCGCGCGTGCCGTATCCGGACGTCCCGCTAACGGTTAAGCAGGAGATGGCGAGTGCGCCTATGCGCCAGAACCACGATTTCTGGCACCTAGTCAGGAGTCGCGAAAATTGGGCGGCTCCTTCACCCGAACATCATCACTCTTTGACTGAGGCTGGGTGGAAGGCGCCCGCCTTGAGGGTGAAGCCGGTGCGCGCGTAGACTTGCTCGGCATGTACCTGCGGTTCTTACGGTCGAGGGCAATGACAGTAACAACAAAAGTGTCCACGGCGTCAACGTTACCGTGGACAAACTGTACTTCGATTTAATGCTCGAGATTTTGAAGATGTATCTTGCATATCTTCTTGAATGCCAGTGAAAAGACATAGAGGAGGAGGGTGGTTATGCCGAGACTTTGTGCAGCTACACCTGTTCTTCTTTTGAACATGGAGCGTTTCCCAGATCTTCGGCGCCGGCAGACCCAACTGCGAGGGCAAATCCGGGCAGGAGACGTTGCTGAGCCGGTCTCTCGAGACATTCCTGTTGTGGTGCATGTCCTCGACTCCAACGATCCAAGTCGCATATCGGACGCTCAGATACAATCGCAGATTGACGTCTTAAACGAAGACTACAACGCAAAGAATGCGGATCTGGCGCACGTTCCCGCGCACTTCAAGGCGCTCGTCGGAAATCCTGGCATCTCCTTCCATCTCGCTGATGGTGGGATAATTCGCAAAAAAGTCAGAGCTAAGGAATACGGGACGGATGATGCTATGAAATCCGAGGTGCGAGGAGGATCCGACCCATGGGATACCTCGCGCTTCCTCAACATTTGGGTATGCCCCCTGAGCGGTGGGATTCTTGGCTACGCACAATTTCCCGAAGCCGGGGAACCGCTAACCGATGGCGTTGTCATAACGGCATCGGCGTTTGGACGTGGCGGTTCGGCAGCGAGCCCCTTCGACCTTGGGAGGACGGCGACCCACGAAGTTGGTCACTATCTGGGCCTGTTTCATATTTGGGGTAATAGTCCGTTTGATAACTGCTCGGATGACGACGATGTCGGCGACACGCCGATCCAGCGTGGACCAAACTACGGTACGCCGGAGACTGCTAATCATTCATGCCAAGGCCAGCCCAATGGGGACATGTTCATGAACTACATGGACTATGTTGATGACGTAGCGATGTTCATGTTCTCCCAAGGTCAAGTCGATAGGATGCATGCTGCACTAACCTTGAGCCGGCCTGAGCTTGGTGTACAAGCCGAGGTCAGCTAATACGATGGGTGAAGATCGGCTGAGTGACAAACTGGTCGGCAGGGTATGGGCTAGGGACCGATTGAAAGATGAAGCCGGAGGTGCGCTCGTCTACCGGTCGGCAGATGCGGTCACACCATTGGGCAGAGGTGGGCGCGAATCCATTTCGTTCTCAGCCGACGGGCGTTTCGAAATGTCTGGTCCGGCAGCCGACGACCGGAGTGCAGTCACCAGCGGAACATGGGCGGTCGACGAGGTGTCCCGGACGCTTAAACTGCAGACCGATGACGGACGGATCAAAGCACGGGCCACTTTGAACGTCGATGGAGACCTGGCGATACTCCCGGAATGAATTGACGCTAAAGGCCTTCGAAGGTGAGTAGACCTTGGCACGCGGTTTTGAATATACTCTCCCACCACGACTGGGACTTTGGCTGCGGTGCAATCACGTTTGTATACGAACGGGTTCGTTGTTTTTGACTTCCGGGCCGAGATAAGACCCCCAATCCAGCGTTAGGCGCCACTGATCATGAAGCATGACCGTCAGGCGTAGATTTGCACGGCTATTTCGTAGCTCCGCAGTTGACTGCGATTTGATTGCTTACGAGGTCAGGAAGGAACCTTGGCGATGCCGGGTGTTTGATGGTCGGCGATCGAATAGAAATATACGGGGAGACGTCGATGTTGCCTCACATAGAAGCAATTTCCGCGGCGGCGAGCGCAGTTGCTGCCTTTTTAGCCATCGCTTACGCCGTGTACCAAGTGTCGGAAAGCAAGCGCGTGTCGCGCGAGGCAGCCGCACTACAGGCTCATCGTGAATACCTGGCCATCTGCGTCGAGCGCCCGGAACTAACTTCCTCTCTCATGTTCGCCAAGAGCAACGGCCTGACGGACTTTGATAAAATTGAAACGATGATGTCAAAGGAATGCGAGGCCTACCTCTGGTTTGCTGCCGTTCTTTTGGGCACGTGTGAACAAATTTTGGAGAATGTCTCCGCCAGCGGCCCGTGGAAACGGATCATCAAGAGTCAACTAATCATGCATTGGCCGCTTCTTAAGGTGATGTGGCAAAAGAAATGGGAAGAAGGCTACTCACCTAAGTTACGAAAGTTGGTGGATAAGGTTGTGGAAGGAGAACCGGAGCAGGACTGGAAAGATTACGTCGCGAGCGCACAGACCATCACTGAACGAGCCGAGCAGATTGAGGCGGCGGACGAGAAGAACGCGCAGGCCTCCAATACCTAGCGGCAGGCACGAAAGGCGCCAGCCGAACCAGCAAGCAGCTGAACTGGTTCGCTTAGAGCGTGATGCGACACCAGAACCGCGTTCGAATTAGCTCAGGACTGCGCAGCTTAATAGCTTAGGCTCGAGAGCCTTCAAGGCGACGGCCGCCGCCAGGCTCGATCATCATGACGTGCTCCCCTGGAATGTCCTCGGTTTGAGGTTAGTCTGTTCTCCGGAGATGGAGACAGAGAATGAAGCGATCCCGTTTCAGCGACGAGCAGATCATCGGCATTTTGAAGGAGCACCAGGCCGG
>Ga0214543_1006635_pt1 | contig 20457 bp, 14 predicted proteins | sample CNSS2metaG_FD_160094 | JGI IMG/M metagenome (GOLD analysis project Ga0214543, IMG submission 160094) | Root nodule microbial communities from cowpea collected in UCLA plant growth center, Los Angeles, California, USA - CNSS2 | ecosystem: Host-associated > Plants > Roots > Nodule | place: USA...
TATATATAAATATATATATATATATATATATAAATATATATATATATATGTTATTAAACACTTTCTATTTTATATTTCTTCTAATTGTTTAGTTTGTCATGGAATTCGTTTGTATCTCCAATATATTTTTCATCTTATCATAACCTTTATGCAATTATGTTCAAATAATGTATGTCAATTAAATTTTTTATGTCTCACATTTGAATATTTCTATTGTTTTTTAATATTTTTATTTATTGTGTATTTTTCTTTCACAAGATAATGTTTAACACTATCAATTTAAGTGTTTAATAACATAATCATTTCATCATGTCACAACTGAAATCACGACGGGATAGCTTTCCATCATTTAAAAAAACGATTTTAATGGAGTCGCCACCAATATTTATTCAAGGGAAATATTAGAAAAAACCTTTTAAAAGAGAATTGGTTCTAAAAACCAAAATGGATTCGTAAGTCGGTTACGCGTAGGGAAAGTATTAGCACCCCACAACGTCCGTCCTAAGACGGTTGCCTATAATTAAATGAGGAAATTATTTAACTTAAGAAAATTTATTTCGCCTCAACAAAAAAAACCTTTCTAAAAAAACTAATATTATTATAACAAAATAGCAATATTTGTCTATTTATTTAGCTCGACAGGGATGATACCCCGCTCCTACGTATCTCCAAATGCAATGGAGAATCAAAGTTATAAGTGCAATGGAGAATCAAAGTTATGTAGTTCTTGTTGAAAATATTTGCGGGTAGAAATAATAATAAATTTTAATTTTTATATAATATTTGTGATATATAAAAAAAATAAAAAGGGTTTCAAACAATTTTAGATAACCAAAATAGATGTGAATCTAAAGTGGTTTCAGAAAGGTTAAAATAAAATAACCAAATTAAAAGTGCATCTAAAGTGGTTACAAATTTGTAATAAATGAAAAATCTCTTAAAATGGTAAAAAATTTAAATAATTTTAAGGTGATCAAATTAGAAGTACATCCAAAGTGGTCTAAAATACAAAAATAGGAACAACCAAATTAGAAGTGCATCTAAAGTGATTTAAAATAAAAAATAAAATAACTTTATAAAAAGTATCAATAAAATAATTTTGAATAATTTTTAAATGACCAAATTAGAAGTGCACCGAAAGTGGTTTAAAATAAAAATAACCAAATTAGAAGTGCATCTAAAGTGGTTTAAAATAAAAATAACCTTATAAAAAATATCAATAAAATAATTTTGAATAATTTTAAAATGACCAAATTAGAAGTGCATCCAAAGTGGTCTAAAATAAAAATAATCAAATTAGAAGTGCATCTAAAGTGGTTTAAAATAAAAATAACCTTATAAAAAGTATCAATAAAATAATTTTGAATAATTTTAGGATGACCAAATTAGAAGTGCATCCAAAGTGGTCTAAAATAGAAATAACCAAATTAGAAGTGCATCTAAAGTGATTTAAAAAAAAACCATATAAAAAGTATCAATAGAATAATTTTGAATAATTTTAAGATAACTAAATTAGAAGTATATCTAAAGTGGTTAAAAATATATATTTTTTAAATAACTAATATAAAATATATAAAGTGATTTTACTATAATTACTTAAAACATATTTAATTATTATTATTATTATTATTAAAATTTTACTTTATAATTATAGAATGAAACAAAACGCTAGTTTCCAGAGTCTAGATTGCTACGAAGGTTAATATACTAATAGAATTTAATTAACACATGCATCAAATTTATATATTATAGATAAGAAAAGAAAACATAAATAATAAAAAAAGGAAAAGAAGCCATAACAAAATGGGAGAAAACGAAAGGGAAGTCTGCGGAAAGGGAGAAAACGCTGGTTGCAGGGTTGGTGTGAAGCTTTCTAGGACAGTCCAAATGTGGATCTGAAGGAAAAAGGAACACAGTCTCAAACGTGACTAGAGGTTGATGTTCTATCGGAAAAGGTTTAGGTGCGATTTCAAGAGGGAATGACTTAGATTCTGCTCCAGCGTGGTTCATATGCGGTTTCGGGATGGTCATAACACAAATTCGAGACTTATCGGATACGATTCGAAAGGGATCATCTTCAACTATGACGGGAGTTTGTCTAGATGGTAAGTATGAAATTTTATGACCTCTAAAAATCAAGGCATTTTCATGTTTACTTTCAAAGGGTTATTTGACTTACGAGAGAAAAAAAAAGATAAGAAAATATCACTTATTTCATATACCGATTTTAAAGGCATTTTGAACATACAAATCTCAAGTGCATTTTCACATACTAATTTTAAAGGCATTTTGAACATAAAGATCTCAAGTGCATACTGAATACTGATCCTAAACAAACAAATATGATTTCAATATGCAGAGATAGGAGAATAATGGGGAGTTATAATGCAGAGCATAAAACACACAATGGAACGTAGAGCATTCCAAGATGAGGGTAAAAATTATTTATTACCAACTTCAAACGGGAAGTTTGATTAGTGCTGTGAGTCCTGTTGTGGCGTGTTTGAGCTTAGGCTTCCATTTTGGAATGTTCTCTTCTTAACCAATTTTTTCAATCTCTTATCCATCCATCTCCTCTCCTTTTTATAGAAGATTTTTATTACAGAGAAAGTAAATGATTTTAGATGATGTTAGAAGATGAAATCCTGTGATTTCAGGAGATTTTGAGATTTTGTTGCTTTAATGGATTAGTATATGAAATCTGCAATGACAATGGTTGTTTGATGGAGGAGACTAGTCCCTGCTACAGTTGGTGATTTCTGTGACTTTATCTTTCTGCAAGAGTGGTTAAGAATGATGGTTTCCTTGGTTTTATGGTATTGTCTTCTACCGTAAAAGGTGTTGATGGAAAGTGCTTTTGATGATGGCCTAGAATCTACAAGATGCGATGACAATCATAGGAGAAGGCATAATAGTAAAAGTTATCTCCTCTCGATGCAAAATGCCATCTCCCCCTTACCTTTACTATTCTGTTTTCATATTTTTAATTATTTTAATTTTAAAACTGATCTTCTATTATTGTATAGGATTATTTTGGATTATTTATTAGGAGTAATTTATTTTTATTCTGTTTTGTTTTATTTTATTTTTGAAAACAAAGTGGACAAAATGAGGTGTTAACACATTATTTACTAGGTAATATAAAAATTTTATCTTCTTTACTCTATTATTAATTTTTATTTCATTTTGTTTTGCTAAAACAATTTTCATTATTTCTCAAGAGTTGACTATGTTGATATTTGATATCGAAGAAATAATTATCCTTTTAACATTAAATATTTGATAATATTACATTTTCTTTATAGTATTTTTTTATTATAAAAATTAATTAATATTGAAACAGTAAGAACACGGGTACTTGTATGAGTACGAGAATATATCCATTACTTGATGAAGATAAGCATGAGACAAAAGTTTGATATCTATTAGGTTTGGATATGGATATGAGGATAAATTATTTTTATGGATATGGGTATGAAATAGTGAAACTCGTCCCTTTCCGTTGTTATCCCTGCTCTAAAGTAATGCTAGAGAGTGCACGAAGGTCCCAATGAGATATTCACTTTATATTATTATCCTCGTTAAGGAAAATAAGTTGCATATTTTATATTATATTTTTTAATTTATCCTAAATTATAAGTTAAGAGGAGAAAGGGTAGGTAAGGAAGATGAAATATTCACTTTATGAAATATATTAAAAAATAAAACTATATCAGCATTTTAAGGAATAATATTAGAATAAAACTATTATAATTCGTTTCATTTAAAATTGGTTCAATCTAAAAAGTAAAATAGTAATTTTAATATTAGAGTTTATTTTTCGAGGATTTAGAGTCTATTTTTCGAGGATTTTGGTTTGATATGGTTAAATGTACTTGAAATTCATTCAAATCAACTTGATGTGGATTATTTTGACAACTGGACCGTAAATTATAATGATTTTCAATTTGACTTAAATTGTATTGATTTTTATGATTCCACTCTTAGAACAAACTTGATTTATAACTCACTTATATGATGGATCAATATTAATTATATTTAAGTCATTGAATTCTTTTTTAATGTGTATTTCAATAAGGAATAAAGGCATTTTTTTCCAGCAAACATATTTTTTGCATTTTTGCATTTAGAGATGGAATAGTGAATAAAACTCAAAAAAAAAGATAAAAATGAAGAAATAAGTACATGAAGATGAAGGCTTACAAAGAAAGTAAATGCAGTAAAATAAATTACCTATAATAAAATAAGATAAGAATTAGCAAAGAAAAAAATTATTTTAAAATTTATATTTAATTATCTAGTAAATTTGAGTTTGCATATGAGGATGCAACCTACGCGTTCCACCAAAAGGGACCCGTAATATCTAAAGTGTTAGTTTGCAGGTAGAAATTTTGTCATCATCCCAATATCAAAACGTCTTAAATCCAGTAGTATACTTTTCTAAGTGTCCGGTCTTTGAAACCAAACCATAGTTAAGAGCCCGTCAACTACCTAGCATACCATACCACTTAGAAAGATGGTGACGAAAGTTGTCACAAATCAACCTTACTTCCTAAAAAGGTCCCACTTCACTTCTTTGAGACTTTCAAAGGAGACAACATGCGCTCACTAATTATCTATACATCAAGAAGTTTTTTAGTTAAGTCTGGTCTAATAGTTGAAGTTATTGTTAACCCATTATGTAAATGTTCCTATTGTTAGGATTGACATTAAGTCATCTAACCTTTTGTATGCATCGCAACTTTTGAATGAATGTTGTTTTCCCCCTTACTTATACCAAGGGATACCCCCTTTCTTCTAATAAATATAAGTAGATATAGTTAATCGAAGGAGTTGAGGGATTCTTACTTTAATTTGTCCCTCCATTCTTGTGTTAGTCTCGTTTAAACATCAGATTCACCTTAGGGTGGACACTTCACTTCAAGCTTAACCCCCATCTATGATCAACTTGCTTTCTCGATATTGTGAGTCTTAACTCTTTAAGTCGGCTAACTAATAGATAGATATATAGCTTAGTAAACATGGAAATCACTATCTCTTCCAGCTTAAACATGGCTACACTTCGCTCTTTTTAACTATCGCTAGTTTGTAGTTTGTGAAAGAAGATTGCAATTTCTAATCACTTCCGGTCTAACCCAGATTTACTTAATTAGTCGAGACTTGCTTCTTAGAGTGTAGTGGATCAACCAGGTTAGCTTTCCTATACTAGAGTGCAAGGAGAGTGACCATCATTCCTCACAAGACTCTCAACATGCTACAGTATGATCTAGCTACTCGGTAGACCAAATCTAGTAGATAGTGAGGCCTTTCACTAGTTGAGGAAAGAAGACGACAAGCTAGTTACCTTTCAGGCAGTTCGGGTTTCTTGTGTCTGACCTTCCCAATGATTGAACTTTCCCTTAGCAATGCTCTCTCCTTGCATAGGCATAAGTGATCTGACAAGCACTCTCCGGAACATGAGTTCAGGCATGACACTCAATAGGGCCTTCCTGATATACTATTGTGATTCCCGGAAGCATGGGCCCAATCTCTCTTAGACTAGCAAGTCTTCCGAATTCAGTTAGTAGAATTCCCATCTCTCTCTGACTGACTACATTGACTATCTTTCTCTTGTGAGTCTGACATGCCTTTCTCTCCCTGTCTTGCAGATTCACAGAGGATGACCTACAGGTGTATCATCAGGTCCAAGTGGTTGGAAGCTCTGTCTAGGCAAACATTTTTTTGGAAGTACTTGCTCTGAAATCTTTGAACAAGGTGATTTGCCTGGCTTACTTATGAAACTTGGGAGTTAAACAAGGCGAGGCAAGCATCTAATTGGCTCGGTAACTGGTCTCTATCTCGGAGTGAAACTAGGCAAGTCAATCGAGCTCAGAGAGAGTGCGTGTTTACCTGTGACTAGCTTCTCTCTTTGTTTTCCTTGTTGTGACTAATTGCTTGCTCTATTGGATTGGATGTCTTCCTACGATGCACCGATACTTCAATTTGGGTCACCTATCCGTATTCGACAGGTATCGTATCCGATACTTTAGGATACTTATTAATGAAGTATCTAATTTATAAAGTAGTAGTACACTATAATAAAATCTTTGAATAATGACCAATTTTAGTGACAAATCATAATTAGTCACTATATAGTGACCAAATTGACAACTAAAATAGTTCCAAAAAATTATAATCGGTCTCTAAATTGATAATTAAAATAGTTTCAATAATGAATTGATTTTTAAATTGGTCACTAACATTAGCTACAAGGTTTTGACTACCAAAATAATTCGTCTCTAATTAGAAAATTTGGATTCACACATTAACAATCATATATTTATTATGTTTGTTAGAATGATTGTACGTTTTTCATTATTCATATATCACGTATCTATCACGTATCGTATCCTATTATTTTAAAAATAAACATATCGACGTATCGGATACGTGTCGTATCTAATACACATATCGTATCCGTGACGAGTGCAATGTTGCATGTGTTCTGCATCTAACTTTTTTACATTTCTGAGTTTTGGATGCTACCCGTAGTGAAACATTTGGTTAGTGCAGGCTACCATCAGAGCACTCACTGGCGTCGCTAGTTGCTATCCTCTCCCCTCCACTAATGAGCAAGATTTGAAACCTACCACAGGTAAAGGCCGTCGTCGCTCGCCATGCCACAATTGCGCCTCAACCCAATTTCGCTCCTTCAACTCATTCATACTCTCACAATTCTTTACATGCAACCCTAAGTCCACTTTACCCAAGCCAACTCCAACATTTTCCTTCTACTTTCGCACCTTCAACAAATAATTTGAAACATGATTTTGAAATTTGATTCCCTAGTTTGCTCAATTATTCTGTAACATTGTATATTGTACATGAAACTCTATCCGTGGTTCTAGATTTACTCGTGTGAAGATGAATCGATGCAAATGGAGAGATTAAAGTAACGTAGCGATAGGTATCCATCAAACACATCATTTGTGCAAAAAACTAAATCATAAGCAATTAGACACATTCTTAATGCAAAGTATGTTGACGAATAAATATCTGAATAAGAGATGAGAAATCAATCAACAAAAAATAAAAAAAAAGTGACAAAAAAGATACGTTAATATCAAAATGGCACTGAAAAAAGAAAAAAAAAACCCTACACTGATTGCTCTTTCACTATGTTCTTTAATTTCCAATAATCAATTTGTTCTCTGATTCTCCAAACTTCATCCCCTAAACTTCCCACTGCTTTTCCTTTTCAATATGTCTCTTCAAAAAAAAATCCCCCAGAATGCTTTTCTATTATGTTTTATAGTGTAGGTAAGTAAATTGATTGTGGGTTCAGTTAGTGTGCACGAGTTTAGTGAAGCATAGTGTGTGCGTGAATACAATTAACTTTCTTTTAAATTTTCTTTTTATAAACTTTATTTTACCTATTTTTATTTACTATTATTATTTTTATATTTATTATTATAATTTTCTTTAAAATCATTTTATTTATCCAGACAAAATTAGAGGTTGACAATGCACATAGTAGAAATCAAACATATGATTTCCTAAGCTGAATCCGTTTACTACTATCCTACTTTCACTTTGATTTAAAGTATTATTTTTTAATTTAAATAATATCTCTCATGTCCACTTACCTTTCTTGCCATATGGAAACTTAAGGTAAAAATCGAATGGTTCAAATGATGAAACAAAAATAAAATAAAATAAAACCATGTAACTCAAAATGAAAAGAGAAAAAAATAAGACAATGAAGAAAAATAACATGTAACAATACGAAAAATATAAAATATTCAAGGTAACGAATAACTTAGCTCTTGAAGAACCAAAGCTCTTGATACTAAATGAAGGTCTCCTCCTCAAGCTAGGTGGCTCTAAGCATGGAGAAGAGGCAAGGTGACTGCAAAAGTTATATGGATGGTGGGTGTATGCGTATATTATGATACATGGTGTAGTGTTTTGAATGCTCTCAAGAAAGGTTGGGACAAGTTTATAGAAAAGTGGATAGAGGAAACCTAAAAAGGGTGTTCTAGCCTTTGGTAACTTAAGAGACAAACATGGCACAAAAATGAAAGCATAACATTACTTATCTCAAAAGTGTTTTTTACATGGTGAAGAGATCTATATTATAACCTAAGAAACCCTAGAGGTGTCTCCAAAATGAAAGGTAAAATCCCTAGTTTTGCTAACTTGGGGACCAAAAGGAGAGCTTGCCACATGTCCTAGCATGTGTCCCATGCCTCTCCAAAAGGGGAAAGGACTAAGACACCCTCAACCTTGCTCTCCAAGCTTGAATATGCACATGTTGAGTTAAAGTCAACCATCCAAAGGCGTCTCTTTTAGTTTTTTCTTCTCTAGGTTCAAAATCCTACACTACTTGGCCTATGATACAAGGTGCAAAAGGAAAATCTTAGATTACCTGATCCATTATATAGGGCCCAAAATAAACCTACTCTACTATTTACAATTAATTATGGTCCAAGAGCATAAGAGTTTGGGTCCACCTTTCATAAATGAAGTTCATTCTTCTTGTATGTGCTTGGTCATGGTTAGAAAGTTTGCCATTAATTACGGTGCATGCTTCCTTTCAACTATGGAGATTAACCCTTCAGACGATAATGGAGGTGCAGATGTACGAAGGTGCAGCTGTGGCGTTTCTGTCATAAGAGGGAGAGGCTCTTATGTTAGGTTTCTATTAATTTTTTTAATCAAGGGTATTTTAATATGGGTATAGGGGTGCAGGAAGAATAGCCGCAAAATTGTTAACGTGATGCATCGTATCAATTGGTAGATGGATTAAAAATGAGCCCAATTACATCATCCTTTTGCTATACAAAGACTTAGTTGTCTCGTTAATTATTTAATGAATGATTTTGATTGGGGTAGATTATTTTTCTAAAATATTTTAATGTAAGAGTTATTTAAATATGGAGAAAAAAAAGATTAATTGAAATAAATATGAATCATTATTTTTTAATGATAGTATAATTAAATTTGAAAACATAGTTTAGCAACATTTTGACGTATTAAATTGATAATATATATATATATATATATATATATATATATATATATATATATATATATATATATATATATATATATATAATTCACCAAAACAATATTGATAGGTCAATTTGAACCTTCCTATTGATTGATGATAAAATAAGACCATACCGACAAGAGTATCCCAACCTAACGTTTTATATGTTAATTAAAATTAGATGACAGTTTAAAAAATGTATATTAAACAAACAACACTACGATACTTTGTTTAAAAAAGTTCTTGTAAGTTACTAGCCTTGTTTAATGGGTCCATACCAAAGAACCTCTTTTTTTATTATTAATACAAATTCTAATATAATTTAGATTAAGGTGATTAACATGGTTTAAAACTCACTTTATTAGTTTTCATATTAAAGTTATTTTTTGTGTAGTATTCTTAAATATTTAACTTAATGTTAAATAATTAATTACGAGTTCAAAACTGAGTTCATTTAATACTTTTAATGTTCACTAAATATTTATACACTTGATTTAATGTTGAAAATTTAGTTATGAGTTTAAAATTGATTTTAAGTTAAACCTAGGTTAACTTCAAAATGCTTTTAGTAACTTAGATTTAAATTAAAACATTAAAAAATAAACCACTTTATTTCAAAAATAACTTTAATGAAAATTAATTTATCAAGCATTCACGAAAGTGTCCATACAACAATTCTTCTCATAGAAAAAAAAACATTTCTAATTATAGACAGAGAGAAGGGTGAATTATTACTTTACTTATTTTTGCATGTACAATTAATTCTTTTTTAAAACTAAATTGATTAAAATTAATTAGAAAATAAAATAATTAAATTTCAAGAAAATAAAATATTTAACATGAAAGATAGTTTTTGTCAAAATTATTCTTAAAATAATTGTTGTCAAATATATAAAGAAAGAAACATAAAATAATTATATATGTGAATAAATTTCTTCCTAAGAATTTTTAAAAATAAAAAGAAATAAACTTTATATACAAATTAAAATTAATTAATACATCATTTAATCGGTAGAAGTTTTACTAAATATTTTTATTTTAATCGGTGCATAAATAAACATCAACTTAGTGACCGGTTTTAGTGATTAATAATTATTATAAATTATAGTGACCAATTTAGATACTAATTTACAAAACTTAAAATTGTTAGTTATTAAAATAAATATTATTATGAATAAAAAATTATAATTAGTCATTAAATTAACTATTAAAGAAAATTGGTTACTAAAAATTAATTATCTTGATTTTGACTATTAAAATAAATTAGTTTTTAAATTAGTTTTAAATTAATTCATGATTAATATAGTATTAATTATAATTTTTATTTATAATAATGATTATTTTAGTAATCAATATTTTTAATTTTATAAGTTGATATTAGTCGTGGTTAACTATTTTTTTTTTAAAATTGGTTTTTAATTAAAGTTTTTTTTTTTATTCAAACACGCATTAAAGATTATCGACTCTTCACAGTTTAATTTTTTTAATTTTGTGACATTCACATGTTGAGCACCATCAAAATATTGATTTAATAAAGTTCAGAATTAGTTGGCATGATTCTCACTAGTTTTGCTCTGCATGGATTGCTAGATTCCTCAATAATTGTACGGAATTGAAAAATTGTTGAATATATAGTTACGCATGTTTTGCAGTAATATTATATTATTATAAAATAAAGGCTTTTTTTATTGGACTTATAAAAGTCAAGTTTTGTTTGAAATCTTTATTTAAAATAATTCTGTACGCAAGTAACTTGTATACAATTAGTTTTAATTCGAGACAAAATGGAGTCTATAATATTTTAAAAAATATAAAATCTACTAAGACAAAGAGCCAATTCAAATATTCCATAAAATACATTGTAGCAGTCTAACAAATAATGGTGTAAATTAAAGTTGCTCAACTTTAATCCAATTGATTAAGCTTACAATTCAAATAAAATTAGGTTGAGGTCTATATAATGGTAATTTTAAAAAATTAAAGAAATATTTTTATTTCATATGTTGGAATTAATATATTAAATTATTACGTCTAAAATTTGAAATTAATTTATTTTTAAATTAAATTTGAAAAATAAATATTTTATTTTACTTTATAAATTTAGAGTTTTTTATTAATTTTATTTTCCCATAAATCATTCAATAATCATTCGTTAGCTAAACATATAATACCAGAAATAATTTATTTACTTATTGTCAATAAAATCAAACTAATACTTTTAAAATTATGCCAATAATTTATACTACAATAAAATATCTCATTAACAATCAATTTTAATAACAAAAAATTGTTAGTCATTATAATGACTATAAGGCTCACTTATTTTTTGTCCTAAAACTTAATCTGTTGGGCCTAAGACTGCCCATAGGGTACCCAAATTCCCAAAACCAACCTTAACCCTCTCTGCCCATTTCCAAAAGTTGTTCCTATTCCTCTTAGAACTGCAGCAACGAGCTCTGTTAGGGTTTGGTTCCCATTCTTCCTCCAAGCTTGGTGAACATTTCCCTCGAAGTAAGTTGAGCTCCCTTGTGTTCCTTTTATGTTTTCTAGTTTTGGTTCCACGCTAGTCTCTATCATAACCTCATCTCCGTTCACCCTTATGTTGTTTTCAGTTCCGTTAGCTGCTCCTACTTTAGGTACTAGTACGCTAAGGATCTCATTCTCTTCAAATTAGCGTTTAACCAAGGTAAGGGAAGCTAGGGTTCACTGTTTTTGGTTATTTTTGCTTGTTTGGTTTGCTTTAAGTTGTGAATGCTTGATATATGTTGTTGGTCGTGTGTTAATATGATGTTTGTACTACTGGAGTTGTTTGAATCTGGTTTGGCACACATGAAAGCAGGTGGGTTCTGCTAAACTCGCCCAAGCAAGTTGGGTCGTCGCCCAAAACGAAAGCTTTCACTTTAGCGAGGAGCTCCCGTCTGAGCGAGAACAACAGCAGCTCACCCCCTCTCTATTTCGAGAGCTCGCCTAAGTGAAGGCCACTCGCTTGAATGAGAGTAGTCTCGTCTAAGCAAGATGGGCTAGCTTAAGTGAGGCCTTGACGTGCCCTCTGTTTGCAGTCTCACCCAGGCGAGAGCTGGTAGCTTGAGCAAGGGGTTCCTCTCGCTTGAGCGAGAGCTCTTCATCCTGAGCGAGATTGACAAAGTTGATTGTATTCTTGTGTGTCTCACATGATTTATTTGATTTGTGCTTTAAATATGATGCCATGTATGCTCTATGTGATATATTGGGATTTGAATTTATGAGATTGATATGAATGGAGTCATGAAACATGACAGGGATGATTGGTTGGATATTGGCATGAGTTGGTTATGCATGATAAATCTATGGTTGGTTGGTGAGACATGGCTATGGTATGTGTTGGACGTAATTCCATGAATCTCTTGGTGAGATTCATGGTGGTGCCGTTTGTGATGGACATAATTCAATGAACATCTTAGTAAGGTTACGTGGTGGTGCCTTAGTGTATATAATTAGGTAAGGATTCAAGTAAGGATTGCATCCTGAAACTCTAAAGGGTCAGTTAGTCTCACGTAGAGCGTATTGACTCAAGTTGTGAGAGTAGCAGGAGGCCCTAGTCTTTGGCAGGATAATGGCCTTAGATATTTGAAGGCTAACCTTGTGCGTGGTATGGTGAAACTCATTGGCAATGGCTCTACAAAGCATAGAGGCCATCACAAGTGCAAGCGTCAAGTGAATCCGACCAATTATATGTATCTGGATAATTGAGTCTTAGAGTCTTGCTTGGTTACTATCACTTGTTTGGATGATTGATCTGTATTCTTAACTTTTAAATTGCATGCCTAATTGTATGATAAAACCTTTTTACTCTAGCTTACCCTTCTTATTTGTATTTTCTTCTTGTGTGTGGTTTTCCTTTTTGCAATGATCACCAATCTCTTAGTGTGAGCAAATATGGAAACTCCTAGTGATCGTAGTAGCGATGAAAATGCTACAGCTTAGTTGGGCATGGATTTGTGTTGGGCTCACTGTTGCACCCACTTTTGAAAGGTTTTTCATTATTTTGTAATCCCATGCTTATGAGCAAGCCTTTGGAACCTTTTTAAATTTTGTTCATGGCATCTTAGTGTGCCTTAGTTATCTTTCCTAAGTATACTTTTGGATGACTGTAATAGTGGATGCAGATATACTTCATTGCGTGGTCTTTATATAACATTATATGTGATGTTTCATTTAATTAAATTTATTTATTAAATGGACCATTACATTTATGGTATCAAAGCGGTCGTTCTTTAGAGTATGAGGACTTGTGTGCTTGCTTAGCTTTAGTTGTGTCTTCCTAGTGTTGTTAACTAAGTTTCTCATCTAATCAAGTTTGATTGATGGTTTTTCCTATGTGCCAAGTGATATGGCACCTCCTCGTACAAATCCTCAACCTCCTCGAGGCGATGCACTAGATATCGCAAGGGCGATAGAGGCTACAGTGGCAATCCTAACCCAACAAGGCAACACTATGATGCAGCAGTATGAGGCTTCTGTGCAGCGACATGCGACATCTTTGGAGCAACAACAATTAGTTATGCAGCAGATGGAGGTTGCAAGGGTGGCTTCTAAGGCTGCTTAGAGGCAACATATGAAAGCCCTCCGATAATTTGAGGAGAACAAGACTGTTAACCTTGTCTACGGTCCGGAACCACGGCCTCCACACTAGGAATGAAGCTTGAAGGACTTTTTAAAGCACCACCTATTTAAGTTCAATGGCAAGACCAGTCTTGATGTCGTAGACCAGTCTTGATGTCGCAGACCAGTGGCTGATGGACATGGAAAGAATCTTCGATGCTAAGATGTGCCCAAAGGAGAGTAGTCTGGCCTTTGTAGTGTACATGTTTACTGGAGAGGCAAAACACTGGTGGGCTAGCATGAAGTCTATTATGGAAGAGAAGTAGGAGCCAGTCACATGGGAAGCATTTAGGAGGAAGTTCCTCTCCGAGTACTTCCCTGATAGCGTGAGATACGCTAAGGAGGTGAAGTTCCTCCAGTTGACCCAGTGAAACAAGTCTGTGACTGAGTATGCAGATAGGTTTAAACACCTCAAGCATTTCTACACCATGCTACTAGATGAGGAGTGGTGATGTAGGAAATTTGAGAATGGTCTCAGGGGAGACAGTCGCTTAATGGTGGCTCCACTCTCCATCAAGGATTTTGCAGTCTTGGTGGAGAAAACTAGAGTCATGGAGAGGATGAAGGTGGAAGTAGAAGCTCAACACCCCCAACAACAAAGAGTTGGTAGACCATCTAGGTCCAAAACTAGGCATGAAGAGAGGAGAAAACCATATGCTAGGCCTCACCCTCAGTCTTAGGGGCCTAGAGGGTTTTCTTCCCCAGTTGAGCAAAGTGCAGTGCTATTAGTGTGGAGGACTACACATGAAGAGTGTTTGTCCTCAGTTAGTGGGCTTCAAGAGATGTAACAACCGTGGCAAGGAAGGCAACTTCGACAAGGATTGTCCCACTCTTGTGAGGGCAGTAGCACAGACACTAGTTCCAACACCAGTTCCGACCCCAGTCTAGAACCAGTAGAGGAGAAGAGGCAACAAGCCTCAGGCAGTAGGCAGAGTATATGCTATGATCGGAGTAGAGGTGACTAGTTCAGGTAACCTTGTTATGGGTTGTTGTGTGATAGCTGGACAAAACTATTATGTGTTGTATGATTCTAGAGCGACACACTCTTTTTTGTTAGAAACTTGTGTTCAAAAGTTGGGTCTACCAGTTTGTGAGTTGCAATATGATTTTGTGGTATCTACTCCGGCGTCGGGTTTGGTTAGGACGTCATCCTTATATGCTAGGTGTCCAATGGAGGTATATGGGTCATATTCAAAGTAAATCTTTTATGCCTACCTTTACAAGATTTGGAAATAATCTTGGGGATGAATTGGCTCTCTGTCAATCGCATTCTTATAGATTATCAAGAGGAAAGGTTGTTGTTCTCCAACTCAGAGGAGCTTGAGTTGTTGTCTTCACAAGGAGTTATGAAGGAGATTCAAGGTGGCGCGTAGTGCTTCATCATCTTCACAAATCTAGAGGTGGAGAAAGAGGAAAGGATGTCAGTTATACCAATGGTGAACGAGTTTGAGGATATGTTCCCGGAGGAAGTACCAAGGTTGCCTCCTAGAAGAAAAGTTGAGTTCTCTATTGATCTAGTACTAGGAATCGGTCCAATATCGATGACCCCTTACCGCATGGCTCCAACGGAGTTGGTAGAACTTAAGAAACAAATAGAGGAACTATTGGGGAAACAATTTATACGACCCAGTACTTCGCCATGGGGAGCACCAATGTTGTTGGTAAAGAAGAAGGATGAGAGCTTACACCTTTGTGTGGACTACAGGTAGTTGAACAAGATGATGATCAAGAATAAGTACCCCCTTCCGAGGATAGATGATCTGATGGATCAGTTGCATGGGGCGTCGGTGTTTTCCAAGATTGATCTATAGTCGGGATATCACCAGATCTTGGTGAAGGCGGAAGATGTCCAAAAGACAACTTTAGATCTAGATATGGGCACTACGAGTATGTGGTTATGCCTTTTGGTGTGACCAATGCTCCAGCTGTATTTATAGACTACATGAACATGATCTTCAGGCCCTTCTTAGATAAGTTTGTCGTAGTCTTCATAGACGACATACTCATCTATTTCACGACTTGGGAGGAACACGCCAAGCACATGAGGTTGGTGCTTGGTATTCATAGGGAGAAGTAGTTGCATGCTAAGTTGTCCAAGTGCGAATTCTGGATGGGAGAAGTACAACTCTTGGGACATGTGATATCTGCACAGGACATAGTTATGGATCCAGTAAAAGTGGAAGCAGTGATAAAGTGGGAAAGTCCCAAGTCAGCAACAGAGATTTGAAGCTTTGTGGGTTTAGTTGGCTACTATAGGAGATTTATAGAAGGATTCTCCAAAATAGTGGCGCCTCTAACACAGCTTACCAGGAAGGACCAACCTTTTGCTTGGATAGATAGGTGTAAGGAAAGCTTTCGCGAGCTTAAGCAAAAGTTGATGAATGCTCCGGTTTTGGTTATCCCTGATATTGGTAAACCCTTTGAGGTTTACTGTGATGCCTCTCATCAAGGGCTTGGTTGTGTGTTGATGTAGGAGAAGAAGGCGGTGACATATGCTTCGAGGCAACTTAAGGTGCATGAGAAGAACTACCCTACTTATGACCTGGAATTTGCGACATTAGTGTTTGCCTTGAAGATTTGGAGGCATTATCTATATGGTGCACAATTCTGTGTGTTTAGTGATCACAAGAGCCTCAAGTATATGTTTGATCAGAAGGAGTTGAACATGAAGCAGAGGAGGTGGATAAAGTTCTTGAAGGATTACAATTTTGAACTCTTATACCACCTAGGAAAGGCGAATATGGTGGCAAATGCCTTGAGTAGGAAGACGGTGCATACTGTACACCTTATGATCAAGGAGATGGAGTTACTAGAGAGATCTAGTGACATGAAGCTACAAGTTGAGTTGGGATCCGAGTTCATTAGGTGTAGTACCCTGACTGTATCTAGTGACTTTTTGAACTTAGTCAAGGAAAAGTAGTTGGTGGATGCCAATTTGAACGGAGTGAGAGAATTGCTCGGATCAGAAGAAGCGAAAGAGTTTACCTTGGGTAGGGACAATGTACTAAGATTCAAAGGCAGGGTATGTGTACCTGGGGATGCTAAGGTGAAGAGGTTGATCCTTGAGGAAGGACACAAGAGTTGTCTTAGCTTGCATCCTGGCATGACTAAGATGTACCAAGATCTCAATGAGACCTTTTGGTGGCAGGGCATGAAGAAGGATGTGGTTCAGTTTGTATTCGCCTGTTTGACATGTTAGAAGATGAAGGTAGAGCATCAGAGGCTTGAGAGAACTCTATAACCTTTAGACATACTGGTGTGAAAATGTGATAGCATAACTATGGACTTTATGACCCATTTACCACGAAACTTTAGAGGTCACGATACGATCTGGGTTGTGGTGGACCGATTGACCAAAAGTTTGTCATTTCTTGGTGATGAACCTGAGAATGTCTATGGCCAAATTGGCTCAGCTGTACATCAAGGAAATAATGAGATTGCATGGGGTAACGTCGAGTATAGTTTCAGATAGAGATCCACGGTTCATTTTCCGGTTTTGGCAGACTTTGTAGAGTGCTTTGGATAGCAAGTTAACCATGAGTTCAACCTATCATCCCCAGACTGATGGTCAGTCTGAGAAAACGATTCATTCACTTGAGGATTTATTGAGGACATGCATGCTGGATCATTTCGGTGCTTGGGATGGAGTTTTGCATTGGATAGAGTTCACTTACAACAATAGTTTCCATGCGAGCATCGACATGGCGCCGTATGAAGCTCTTTATGGCAGGAAGTGCAGGACCCCTCTATGTTGGTACCAAGATGGAGAAGCAGTGCTTGTTGGGCTAGAGTTATTGAAACAGACTACGGAGAAGGTGAAGATGGTGAGAGATAGGTTACAGGCCTCTCAGAGTAGGCAGAAGGCTTATGTTGTCTGTAGAAGGAGACCCTTGGAGGCTAGAGATCACGTGTTCTTTAGGGTGACCCAAACCACTGGCGTGGGAAGGGCTCTCTGCTCAAGGAAGCTCTCTCTTAAGTTTCTTGGCCCTTATCAGATCTCGAGGAGGATTGGGCATGTGGTTTATGAGATTGCTTTGCCTCCTTAGTTGCCCAATCTCCACCCAGTATTCTATGTCTCACAGTTAAGAAAGTATGTCTTTGACTCATCTCATGTGTTAGAAGCCGAGGATGTACAGATAAGGAAGGATCTTATGATGGAAGTACCACCCGTTGCTCTTGAGGATCGTTGAGAGGAGGAACGTCGGGGAAAACCAATCAGTCTTGTCAAAGTCATCTAGGACCGGAGGATAGGTGACTCTACTTGGGAGCTAGAGGAGGATGTGAGGAAGTCACATCCATATCTATTTCCTGGTAAGTCTTAATTTTTGAGGTCAAAAATTTGTTATTGGGGAGAATGTAAGGCCCATTTATTTTCTATCCTAAAAGTTTAAGGGCCTACCCTAATCTGTTGGGCCTAAGGCTGACCTATAGGGTCCTAAAACCACAAAACTAGCCCTAACCCTTTCACTTTGCCGATTTCCAAAAGCTGTTCCTATTCCCTCTTAGAACTACAACAATGAGCTTTGTTAGGGTTTGGTCCCCATTTTTCCTCCAAGCTTGGTGAATGTTCCCCATTAAGTAAGTTTAGCTCCCTTGTGTTTATTTTATGTTTTATAGTTTTGGTTCCACGCTAGTCTCTATCATAGCCTCATCTTCGTTCACCCCTATGTTGTTTTCAGTTCTGTTAGCTGCTCCTGCTTTAGGTGCTAGTCCGCTAAGGATCTCATTCTCTTCGATTTAGTGTTTAACCAAGGTAAGGGAGGCTAGGGTTCATTGTTTTTGGTTATTTTTACCTGTTTGGTCTACTTTAAGTTGTGAATGCTTGATATATGTTGTTGGTCATGTGTTAATACGATGTTTGTATTGATGGAGTTGTTTGAATCTGGTTTGCACACATGAAAGTAGGTGGGTTCTACTGAACTCGCCCAGGCGAGCTGGGTGGTCGCCCAAAACGAAAGCTCTCGCTTAAACGTGAAGCTCTCGCTTGAGTGAGAATAGTAGCAGCTCACCCGCTCTCTATTTCGAGGGTCCGCCTAGCGAAGGCCACCCGCCTGAGCGAGATGGGCTAGTTTAAGCGAGGCGTCGATGTGACCTCTCTTTGTAGTCTCGCCCAGGCGAGAGCTGGTAGCTTGAGCGAGGGGTTCCTCTCGCTTGAGCGAGAGCTCTTCAGCCTGAGCGAGATTGACAAAGTTGATTGTATTCTTGTGTGTCTCACATGATTGGATGATTTGTGCTTTAAACAGTTCAAGTATGATGCCATGTATGCTCTATGTGATATATTGGGATTTGAGTTGATGATATTGGTATGAATGGAGTCATGAAACGTGATGTGATGATTGGTTTGATATTGGTATGAGTTGGTTATGCATGATAAATCTATGGTTGGTTGGTGAGACATGGCTATGGTATGTGTTAGATGTAATTCAATGAATCTCTTGGTGAGATTCATGGTGGTGTCATATGTGATGGACGTAATTCCACGAACCTCTTAGTAAGGTTATGTGGTGATGCCTTAGTGTATATAATTAGGTAAGGATTGCATCCTGAAACACTAAAGGGTCAGTTAGTCTCACGTAGAGCGTATTGACTCAAGTGGTGAGAGTAGTAGGAGGCCCTAGTCTTTGGCAGGATAATGGCCTTAGATGTTTGAAGGCTAACCTTGTGCGTGGTATGGTGAAACCCATTGACAATGGCTCTACAGAACATAGAGGCCACCACAAGTGCAAGCGTCAAGTGAATCCGACCGATTATATGTATCTAGATAATTGAGTCTTAGAGTCTTGCTTGGTTACTATCACTTGTTTGTATGATTGATCTGTATTCTTAACTTTTAAATTGCATGCCTAATTGTATGATAAAACCTTTTTACTCTAGCTTACCCTTCTTGTTTGTATTGTCTTCTTGTGTGTGGTTTTCCTTTTTGCAATGATCACCAATCTCTTGGTGTGAGCAAATATGGGAACTCCTGGTGATCGTAGTGGCGATGGAAATGCTACAACTTAGTTGGGCATGGATTGGTGTTGGGCTCACTATTGAACCCACTTTTGAAGGATTTTTCATTATTTTGTAATCCCTTGCTTATGAGCAAGCCTTTGGAACCTTTTTAAATATTGTTCATGGCATCTTGGTGTGCCTTAGTTATCTTTCCTAAGTATACTTTTGGATGACTGTAATGGTGGATGCAAATATACTTCACTGTGTGGTCTTTATATAATATTTTATGTGATGTTTCATTTAATTAAGTTTATTTATTAGATGAGACGTTACGGTGACCAACTTGGATACCAATTTATAACAAAAAAAAAATATTAGTTACTAAAATAGTCACTATTATGAATGAAAAATTGTAATTGGTCACTAATTAATTAGAAACTAATTACTTTCGTAACATAAACCTTGGTAATTAATGTTTAGTATCCAATTTTCTTTGGCAGTTAAAACCTTGGTAGCTAAATTTTATAAACCAATTTAAAGACCAATTATAAATTTTTATTCATAATTGTAACTATTTTAGTAACTAATAATTTTATTTTGTAAATGTGTGACTAACAAGTTTTGGTTACTTTAATAAAATATTTTCTTATAATTTTATATAATATTAAGTATATGTACGAAACTAATTTTATCATAAATAAAAATAGGAAAATATTAGTAATAATCTTAACTTGACCCTAGTGTACACAAAAAATTATGCTAATAATTTATATACTAATATTAAGTATTGGTGGTAAGTTAATTATATCATAAATAAAAATAATAAAATATTTGTATTAAGTTAATTTATA
>Ga0214543_1006637_pt1 | contig 20449 bp, 11 predicted proteins | sample CNSS2metaG_FD_160094 | JGI IMG/M metagenome (GOLD analysis project Ga0214543, IMG submission 160094) | Root nodule microbial communities from cowpea collected in UCLA plant growth center, Los Angeles, California, USA - CNSS2 | ecosystem: Host-associated > Plants > Roots > Nodule | place: USA...
TATATATATATATATATATTGTTCAATTAATCACTACCCTAATTTTTACAATTATTTCATTCAAAGATATTGTTTCTAGCTTAATAGAACACTTAAAACAGTTTTTTTTTTGACCAAAAAGCAAAACCTAAACACCATTTGATAATAGTACTGAAAATTAATAGTAGTATGTTGTAATCCAACACTTTATAATTGTTTAACCATGCAAATATAGGATCTTTATCAATAGTATTTGGATAAAAAAATTGAAGATTTTTTTTTTCAAATTGATTTTAAAAATCAGATGAAAAAACATTCAAACCAAAACCTTTGATTAAAAAAATAGTTTTCCTTTGGGGGAAATGACAAAGAAAATGGATACGTGTTGTTTTCGGAAAAGCCGAGGGATTTCAAAGAAATAGTGGAAAATAGAAACATTCTTTGTGTTTGTCTGATTCCAAATTAATTTACGATAGGAAGTGATTTTTTGTGAGCTGTGCTAATAATTTGAATTTGTCTCTCATAGGACTCTGCCAAACATTTGAAAATCACTATGACTTAGGTTTTCACTCTATCTTCTTCACCACCACCGGCTAATTACGGCAAGTATTTATTATAATTACAAGTCAAATTATTATTATTTTTCTTTATATTTGTAATTTGTTGAGTATGTGTTGAAATTTTACATTAGATGCAAATGTGAAAAATAATATATAAAGAGAAAATATTGTTAAATTTATTATTTTAAGATTTCGAATTAAAAATGGATTTTACTCTCTTATACAAGTTATGCTCAAAGCAGAAAGAATCTAATAGGATAATATTTTTCAAGCAACTGCTGAGAAAGATTAATTAAATGGAGGAGAAAAAAAACATAAAAATATTTGTAATTTCGTGAAATTTAATAATGATTAGTTTAATTTATTTAAAATTTTACTATAAAATACTTTCTGTCTTTTATATCTGTCTTTTGTTTCACATATATTCTTAATATTATCGCTAAAATGTATTCAAGAATAAGTTTTCTACGTAAGGATAAAATTACATTCAATGAAAATTAAAAGGTGAAAATGACCCAAAAATCACTTTGACACCAATCACGTGATTCTGGATCAACGGCCCAAAAAAAAATTGTGATCCATTGTGGAATTAGTTCTACAACGTTCAGGCAGGTTCTTCCTGCACTCCATAAATTTCTTTCTGTACCTCATAAATTATTGTATTTAGAATTATAATCCAGAATGTATGTAAATTTTGTATTCTGAAGTATATAATTCGAAATACTTTTTTATTTTTTATTTTAAAATATAAAAAATGATATTTTTAATTATCCATTCTGAAATACAAAAATTTATGGTAGTGCATGTTGAAATAATGGAGGTAGAGGAAGAAATTGCTCAATTCGCTGCAAAATGACATAAATGGGCTTTGAATTTCTCACGTTGATTGGGTAGTAAATACACTGGAAAAAAATTGTGTATCCTAAGCTTAACATTCTTCTTAATCACACCCATATTTGTTTGTGCACTCCTTGTCGAATTTTTTGTATGCTATTGTAAATATCCTTTTATTCAAACTAATTTATAAAATGTTATGTTTTACTTTTACAAACAGTATCCAAATGAGTGTGTCTCAGTTCACAACACATTAAGTTCGTATAGGAAGACCCTATTTTAATTTCTATAGAATACATCACTAGAGTGAAAAAGACCACAATTATGGTGATAATTAAAAAGTTTCATGATTAGAACTATTTTTGTATGGTTTAAAATATTAATATATAAAATATAGCTAATTTATGTGAGATATAGGAGAAAAGGTACGTGTGAAGGGGGAGGGTTAACTTGTCCAAGTGAGTAAAGTTGGTTCCCACAAATTGATTATCCATGAATTGAATTAAAACGAATCAATTTAATTTGGTCCACTTTTTACCGAATAATTTTATTTTTAACCAAACTTAACACTAAAGCATGTGTTTCTTTTGACATGTTTACTATTCATGCATATAAAAGAGAGAATGACATACACTGCATCAAAAATATATAATTCTTTTGGGGCGTTTTCTAGTTGGGGTTTGAAAACCTCCAATAAGAAGTATACATAGTAGAAGTTTTTTAAATCTCAAGTTTAAGGGATTTCTTAAAAAATCCTCTGAAAAATTATTCTCACACTTATTTGTTTAATTTTTCAAAATTTTTAATTTGTCTACAAACTTTTTTCTTTCTCTTTCACGGTGTCTCTTTCTCTTTTTCGGTCTCTCTCAAACTCAAGGTTCATAGCACTCATTCTATCATTTTTTCTTTTGATTTCATCAACAAACTTTGTTGATTTCATAATCAGTAAAGAGAGTGTTACTTTGTGATTTCAATTTCGTGTCCTAGGAGGAGGAAGATGAAGCAGTTGTGGCTCATGTCGTAGGAGGAGGACAAAATATAGAAAATACATATAATACTATATTTTATACACACTAAAAGTACTTAAATTTTGCAAAACAAAATAAAACGAAAAATATGCATGTGTGAGTGTGAAGGTGAAAATGTGAGAAGAGATAATGTAATTTTCACAACATTTTGGATTCAAAATTAGGGTGAAAGGCCTAAGACATGAAGACGAGAAAAAAAAGTCAAGGCTTCCCCTCTCGTTTTTCATTCTCTAGTGACTATATAATAACGTGGCAGTAACAAGAATTTTGAGCAGTAGCGAGGGTTTTGTAAACTTCCAATAAATTGCGCTAGTTCTAGGGATTACTAAAAATAACCGGTAATCGGTTAGTCACGTTGTCTCTTTTAGAAAAAATTGCAAATCCTTGATAAAATCATTAGTAGGGGATTAATACCCCAGAAATGTCAAATTTAACTCCCACTAAAAATAACTATTTTTGTAGTGATACTTGTATGTTATAAGGTATTTGCACTTATTCGAGAAAGATTAGCTAGGGGATGAGAGTAAAGATTGATTCTCACAACAGCGAAAAAAATTTGAGGATAAACACTTTTTTCATCTGTGTAGTTACCAAAATATTTTTAACTTTTTTTCCAAATTCTATTATGCATGCTAATAATAATAATGAAAAAAAAATATTTTTAAAAATAATATTAATGAAAAAATAGTATAACATATAAATAAAATAGAAATAAAATTAATAATGATAATAATAATAAATTAATAATAATATTAAATTTTATTGTACTTTAATAATTAATTAAAATCATTTTAAACCAATTATATTTTATTTCAAACTAATCACACTAGTAAATGTTTTTGTTTAAAAATATTCATATTTTCTTTCAAATTTAATTTAATTAATTACATCTTATTTTATATTATTTTTAACTATAATGGTAAAATTTTAATCTTACTTTTTCATCTATTAAAGACACTTTTTTATTTATGATATCCATCGAATCGTTCAGAAACTCTAACAAATCTTACATTCAAATTTCTTCACTATCGTCTCTTTATCGTTTAAAATAAATAACACTTTCGGTCTCTCTTTATCCCCTTAAATTCATCTATTTTCTTTTCCTAAAATTCATTGCTTTAGGCAAAAAGATCCTATTTTTACTTTTACGAATAATGTTACGACTTGTGTTAATAGTAATAAAGCATTAAACAATAAAAACGTGTTGTATATTAAGCTATAAAAATACTTTACAAGTAATTTGATTTTTAATTCCAAATCACATTCACATCAAAACAATTAACTTATATCGAGGTTCCTAAAGCTACGAACAACATTGTAGTGATGGAAGACTTTGTATTTAGTTCATTAACATGATTTATCGGACATAATGTCTTTTTTCAGAGAAAAATAATGTCAACTATCAGTTTATTCGCTACTTTAGTTGGCTTATCAACTTGAAACTTGTAAGTTATCATCAAATAACTTATTAGATAATTTTGCGAAAACAAACTCCAAATCATATGTAAAATAAACAAGAATTAAATGTTGATCGATTACATGCATATCAATGAAGTATGAGTTAGCATGTTCTTGAAAGAACAATAAATAATAAAACTCTTATTTACTCTTTCTCTTAACCTCTAAATTGGATGTTGTGTTATGAAAGAACAATGGTATAGGGTTTGCATGAGAAGAGCAATGAGGAATGGGCAATGTTTGAAGGTATTGAATTCAATCCAAAGAAAAGAGAAGAAGTATAGTATTAGTGATTCCTTGGACACACTAAGGACAAATGTTTGAAGCTCCATTGTATATCCCCTGGACACAAAAACAATCCAACCCCTACCTCTTCTAAATCTTTAACAATCATGTCATCTTCACTTAGTGTTTTTCATACCTTATATAGTACAAAATTTTATTATTTTTCATGTATTAAAGTGCTGTGGTGAATAAAGTTGTACAACTTCTTATCACTATTCATAGCATGGCTTAAACAAGACAGTGACACAATGGCTAACTTTATGAAAAATACAGCAAGACAAATGGAGCCCCTCCTCACGTTGCTGTTGCCTATCATGTTTTTTAATTAATTCTTTCAAAACTTTATACTTCTGCATAAATGTTAACCAGCTTCACATTCTTTTCACTCCATAACTATTTTATATAGCACGTGGACTCTCAAGCCCAAACTTTTACTAGGGCTAATTTTCTGTTTCATGATCCAAACCACTAAGTTCAATATTACCCTCTTCACACTCATCAAAATAAAATGAAAAGAGTAAAACAATGTTAGGTTTATAGAGAGGGTTTCATAGGAAAATACAACACTAATGAGACTTGAGCCCAATCACATAAGACATCAACACCACTCTCAACCCAAAACCTTAAGGTAATGGGTTTATGGATCTTTATTCTTATATAGTGTTCTATTTTTTCATTTCTAATCAATGTGAGACTTAGACTCACATTTGAATTCCTAACAAATGGTTATTTTTTTTAGGAAATTCATCGAAAAGATATAACATCAATGTAATATAAATCTAATCATATAAAAATCCACATTGATTTTAACAAAAAAAAATATTAAAACAATGAGTTTATGAGTATTCTTTCTAAGATCTGTTGACCAACTTTCTCATCTTTATTTAATATGAGACTCTTAAATTCACATAAATCATGACATTTTAGCTTTGTTTATGTGTTTGTGTGTATTTGTTTGTGCATTGTTGCAATGTTCTTCCTTTAACTTTTATGTTGTTATAAGCATTGTTGGGTATTTTCAATACATTTTTTATCATTAAGAAAAAAAAAGAAACTTACAATTTAAACATCTATGTCCCATCTATGAATGTTGAGCTTGAAAATGAAAAAAAAAAAAAATTACCCAGTTTTCCCTTTTACTTGGTAATATGCAAAGTTTGGACCACATTGATTTTTGGGTGATGAAGGCATGGAATTTACTTAGAAATGTAGGCCTGATTAGAATGGAAAATGTGTACGAAAGCACTTGAATGAAGTAGGTCCAGTTACAATGATGACTTTGAGTATGGAATCCTTTGCACCTTCCTTCCAAACTATGGACCCATGAATAATATGTGTGTTTCTGCTTAATTATTGATTTGGATCATTCATTGCTCAATTTGGGCCTCATATCTCTTTTTTACAATCACACATTTTTTCTTTCAACCTCAAAATTTCCTTGTGTATGAAAAAAAAAGATTAAAATTTTTATGTGGGTGTTGGTTGGAAAATATCTTTGATATTTATACATTAAAAAAAAGAAGAAAAAGAGGAAGAAGAAGAACCCTAATGATTCGATCCAACTTTACCTTATGAAACCAACCATTTTGTAGAGTTATCTGATCACCAACCACTGAAATTTATTCCATTCCAGTGTATGTTGTTGGTTAACTGAATTTGATTGGTTTTGATTTTCTTTCTTTTTCTCCTTAAAGTGAAAATTTTGAAGGCCCACTTGATCTTACATTTACCGGCTAAACTGCTTGAGACATAACACTTTTTCTCCCTTTTTCTCACTAAAGCCACAACTCTAGCATTCAGCTCAGGCTTTTTGGATGGAGTCACAAAATAGCCACAAACTCAGTGCACTATGCTATCACCTATGATACATAAACCCTAGTCGTTGCTTTACGATGTTGGTTAGAAGTAAATTTTAAATCTAACTCAATTTTATAAAATTGATTTGTAAGATGAGATTTACACTCCACTTATATATTATGAAATTTTCTTATCTTTAGTCGATGTGAAACTTCCAACTATGTTTGCTTAATTATGCATATACTTTTTTTGTTGAGTAGTACATAATTGATGATGATGGAAAAGGGAAATATTCAATGAACATTTTTTTTTAGTTTTAATTACCTATTAATTTAGTATAAAACTTTTTAATTTTGGTGATGGAAAGTTATATCTATAGTTGGAAAAGAACCCTAATTGTGATAGAGGATATTGGATTTGGGAAATTTGGTTATTTAAAAAGACATATAACTAAACATGATAATCACATGTCAAGATCCAAATAACCAAACCTATATTTTTGTTTTGTCCTTCTTCCCATCCTTTAATTATTTTCCCTTTGTTTCTTAATCATTCCAACACTTTTGCATAGAAGTCAAGGCTCATAATACACTCACAATTCTTACCTTTCAAATCTAGGGAGATTCTTCTCTTGCTCCTTTCTTCATCAAGCTTTCAAACAGATAACAAATAGTTACCTATAACTTTTCCCTGTTCTTATCCCTACAACATATATATAATATAAACATTTTTTTTCTCTTATGTACAAACTATGGTAAAGAAACATTACAATGTGTTGAAAATCTCACATCGACTAGAAATAAGTCAATTTCATAATATATAAATGAGATGCAAACCTTATCTTATAAACTGGTTTTGTAGAGTTAAGTGTGACTTAAAGCTCACTTCTAACATGATATCAAAGTCATTTTTAACGAAATTTTTTGGACATTCTATTCCCCATAATATATAAGCCCACTGGTAAATTTCAGACAAAACTAAAACATAAAATAATTTTATCATCAATGAGTGTAAAACAATTTAGAAAATATGAATTGCTTCTCGTCTCCTTTTTTTTTTTAACAAAAAGTTCCTTAAAGCATAAAACTCAACAACTGTTTAATTTCTATGTATTGTCAATGTAAAATAATTTACATTGCCGATCAACCACAAATCATCGTTGATATTTTTTTTAGTTAATTATTGTAAAAGTAAACAAACATAAATGCTAATTTGTAATTAAATATTAATATAAGTGTTTTTTTTTAAATGTTGGAAGTTGAAATTTAATATGATATCAGTGTCTCAAATCCTAGAATGCAGTACATATATCTATTTAAGCTGAAATTTAATAAATACAAACATTTTTACTTGTTTATTAATATAAAGTTCAAAAATTATTATCGAAACGTGAAATAGATAATTCTTAAATCTTGTAAAAGTTTACGTTATTAATAATTGCCACTTTCTGAAACATACAAGTTAGATACAATTATTGATGTGAAGTTGGATCGACGAGAGTGATTTTTATTTTATTTTTACGTATGAAAATCTTGAATTTAATAGAGAATATTTTAGTATTTTTTATATATGACAAAAGGTACGAAATTATTTTCTATTTATTTATGTATAATTGGTGAAAACATTAAAAAGATTTAACAATAAATCTATAACACTTGCCTGGTAATTTGTGATAGATACTAGTGAGACAAGTTAATTTTATGGATTGAATTTGTTATAGGGATCAAAGGGAATTAGGTATAATATTTTTCTTTTTATAATATGATGAACCATAAGGTTGGAATTTCTACCAAATATATTCTCATATTTAGTGTTCAAGTGCATCTTCAAAATACATGCTTTGTGTCTTTTTTGGAAAAAGCTTTTTTTCTTTTTCACATAGATAATAAAAATGTTTTACTTCATCATAATTTATAGAAAATTCAACTGAATGAATCCATATTTGATTTGAAATGATGTTACCTTTGAACTAGTGTAATTAATTTATTAAAAACAATAAATAAAATCATCCTTACATGTTTTAAGAGTGATATTCGACAGTAAAAAAAACATTTGTAAAAAGGGTGAATTAACTTATTTATTACCCAAAAAAAAAAATACTAACTTAAGGATAAAATGAATTTTTCGTTATCTTAAAATATCTAAAGCCAAGTTTTAGTATATTTAAAAACATTATATCTACTTTGGTTCTTCTAACTTTGTAATGCACAATTTTTTAGTCCCCTAAACACTATCTAAACTTCTTTATAACCCCAATGGTTTATTTAAAAATTTGAAGAACTGAAAATAGACAAAAATATTTTAAAGGACTAAAGTTATACTTTAAAAATTCTCGAAGAAGCAAAACCGTATTTTACCATTTATTTAGTTATTAAATATCATTTTTTTTTATTTCTTATTATCACAAACTACAGTTGAAAATAGTTCTATATATGTTTTATACCAATGGTTATGTTAATATTACCAACATGGTGTGTTTTTAGTTGATATATGATAATAAGTTTTTTTTTCTTCTCAGAAATGTAGTCATATTTTTATAATTCCTAAAAAAATGGTTGATTTTATATACCTGTAATGTTTTTTTCATATTGCTCCTTGTCCTTTTTTCCCTGTATTTTATTTTTGTTTTTTCCCTATATAATATGTAGATTATTTGCTATTCATTATCATATTTTTCAAAGGAATAATTCAAAATGGACACAATATTATAGGCTAAATACAAAACAATAAAGAATGAAAAAAAAAACAAAATTCAAATGTTTTGAGGGTCTGAAAATAAAATATTATTTAAACTATAATAATATTGTACTTAACTTAAGTAGTCTCTGAAGTTTCATATCATAATATGTTTATAATAAAATATTTCTTAAAAGAGATCACTGTAAAAAAAAAAAAAAAAAATTTAAAGAGTTTAATTATCCTTAACACATTTGGTAATAGATTATTTTGGTCCAGTTAAAAGAAACTGCTATAATTGGTACTTAATTAAAGGTTCAACATAATAAATATTTATTAGAAAATTTGTTCCTAATTGAGATATTTCACATGTTAATACTCATAACTACTCAAATCAATGAAACAAGTATTAGGTTGATTGATAACTAAATTCACTTAATTGATATGATTGATGGTAGTTTAAACCAAATTTAAGAAATCATTCGAATTAGCGTTGCATACAAAATTTGAATAACACTCATCACAATTTTTATAAAGTCATACTACAACATTTGAACGGGTCACAAAAAAAGAAAAAGTGATACTTGATCTCAAAAGTTAGGTAAAGGTTTTTGACTAATTATAATCGTTAAAGTCAAAAAATTGATACCAATAATAAAACATGATGTGTTTATGGGTCTTTATTCTTGTATACGAATCCAATTCATATAAACAATCAAAATAATTGTGGTTTCATATGGTTATATGACATTAGTCTTAATGATATAAGACATTTGACTCCACTTTTACCTCAAAACCTTAAGGCAATGATGTTATGGGTCTTTATTCTTATATAGTGTTTAACTTTATCTATTTTATCTGATGTGGAACTTTGACTCACACTTGGACTATTTCCAACCGTATTCAATATGAACACTTCAATTTCTGTTATGAAAACAATTAATCGATATGAAAAAGAAAAATACATGGTATTGATGTTAACTCCATATATATGTGACAAGTTCATCTGAGTTTATAGTATTAAGACTGTGTGAAGGGATTTAGCCCCAAAATGTAATAGGATATCCTTGTTTTACGGGGTTATGTCAATGTGAAGCCAGGACAATTTTGGTGCAACAAAGCTGTATCCATGGAGGGGTCTTTTTCCTTCTTTTTTCTTATTTTTACCCTCTTTTCCCCTTCCATTATATCTATCTTCAGGTCCTTCTAAAATGCTCATTGTTCTTCTTCTTCACTACATCTTTATCCTCTAAGATCAATCATATCAAGACTTGTCAAAACTAAAAAAAAAATTAAAAAAAATATTATCAAAACATGCCACTTTGGAATATATTTTAAATCAATTTCATAAATTTGTCAAGGAGCTTGTTGTTTAAGAATAGAAGAATAGTTCATTTGTGACTACCAATCCAAGCAATGATTGATAAGCTGGAAAATAGAAAATAGAAAATGAAAAATAAAAATAAATAAAATAAAAAAGTAGGGTTTTATGTATGTGCTAGGTTTGTACATACATAGCACTCAATTAACCTTGCTTCAATTGTTTTTCTTTCCCTTTCAACTCTTTTATGATTTGTATTGTATATTGAGTAAGGAGCCCTAGCATTCCATGTATGTTTTGTTATTTTGGCTATGCCATACACATGATTGATTGCATCTCCATACCAAAGAATCTACACTCCACTTTTGTTTTTTGTTTGCTTCTTAAACATATGTCTATTATATGTTGAAATCTTAAGATGTGCTACTACCATCACCATTTATAAATAAGAACTGTTTTTTTTTTTCTTTCTTTTTATCAATATTTAAAAACTCAGATTTCTAAGTACGTAACCTAAAAAAGAAATATATTATATAAATTTGTGTTTAATCTTTTAATGAAGCATCTATCCTTTTTCTTTTGATGAAAAAGTACTACTTCTCTCCCTTCAAAAAAGAGCCTTTTCAAAAAAAAAAAATGTTTGTCACTTTTTAATTACAAGTTATTCAAAAATATTGTCTTTTTTATTAATTATTTTTCATAAAAAATATAAATGCTTAAAATTTTATCGTCAATAAATAATAATACTGTAAACACTATAAAATAATAAGATATATTCATATGAAAATTAGAAAAAAAATTACTTATACATAATATTTTGTACATTTTTTTTAGTTGGATTAATTCCTAAAACCCTTTGGAATTATAATTTTTTTATGTATCTATATTCGACTTTGTATATAACTTACGACATCTAAGTCTTTTTTTTATTAATTTACTTGTTATCACTGATAAAAAAATGTAAAAAAAATAAAGGTAATATATGTTTTTCTAAAGTAAAAGTGAAACTTTTAACATTTAACCACCATTCTGGTGTGTAATTTCTTATAATTTTTGTGAACAACAACACATTTTAAATGAACACACACTTTATGACAGCACAGTGGTTGATAAGATTAGAGTGTGAAGAGAAAGTGGTGTAGTATAAGTACATGTTTGGAAGCGTTTTAAAGCTACTTAGACAATGGATTTGGAAAAAGAAGATGATTTGTGGAGTTAGAGTAGTGGAAGAAGAAGATGGTATTTTACCCTAGTTTTTTGTTTTTATTTCCTAATTGATCCTAGAAGAATGGGGAGAATGAGTGGGTTGAGATAGCAAAAAGGGTTTGAAAATCGAACTCAACCCACCCACTAGGAGACTTAATGTGAAGTGAGCCAGGCAAAGTTACACTAGGTCCCCTCAGCCAGAGAGACACTGCAACCTTCCACTTTCATAATAATTGTACAGCAATTTTGTGCACCAGCAGGTAATAGTGGAGACTGATATGTATGCTGAGGCTAGCAAGCAATTACATATAATCGCAGGAGAAGAAGAAGCACGTGGTCCAATGGGAAAAGGAAAAAGCTACACTACCAAAACAACATACACAAATTAATACACCATACCACCACCACCTTCACCCTTCTCGTCTTTTTTTGTACAGATTCTATTAACCCAGTTTATACATGGTTCAAATATGATTACAGGTTTAAGAAAAAGTGAAACTTGTTGAGATGTAACAGTGTAAAATATATACGAAGAAGAGTGAGACGTTGGTTATATATATGAGATATGAGTGTGACTAGTTGTGGGGATAGAAAGAACTGGAGTGTGTGTGTGAATGTGACAAGGTGTTGCTGTTGTCCTTTTGAAAAGAAAAAAAGAGAAAAAAAAAAATGGTTTTGGGTTTGTTAAATTTTGACAGTAGAGGCAATAGCTTTGAAAGTGGGAGGGTTTGAATGGTCTCTGCATATATGGAAAGATGCTGGTGGTTCTGGTTCTGCCTTAATTCTGCTGTGGTGCGCCCACTTGGCTCTGATTCTTATGCAAGAGACGTGAAGGTGATCATCATGAATGGAGTTTGTTTGTGTCTGTGTGCCTTTGAGAGGGACGACTGAGTCCCTGCACTGTCATTAACCCCTTACAACAGTGGCACTGAAAAACATGCAAGCTGCTTTTCATTCACATTTATAAGTCGCCAGAATAGTTGCACAGCCCAAAAGGAAGGACACTCTTTCTCTCTCTAAATCAATATATATATATATGTATATATATATATATATATATATATATATATATATATATGTATATTATATATATATATGAGTGAGAGTGACTATGACTATGACACTGCCCTTGTATTCATTTTCTCTCTGAAGCATTTGGTCTCCCTTTTTATTTTTGTCAGTACACTTCTTTAATGCTCATCAAACAGTCTTCTCCGTTTTCTGCCCTACGCAACAAAGATCTACACATAGTCCAAACACAAAATCCAAAACAACCAAAACTTTAGGGTAGCAATTTTTCAGTGTTCGCCCTGACCCCTTATTCATTGCAGCAAAACCTCACTCTACGTATGTATATATATATATTTAAACTCAAACAACCTATATATATATATATACATTAATTTGTTAGTACAATGTGTATATATGTATGTACAATACTACTATACATCCACACGCTCACGCAATAATCATTACGCCACGGACGATGTTAAATAGTAATTAATATAGCTGGAAAGAAAGCACAGAATGAAAAGTTAATCATGTAGTTAAACCCTTTTATCATAGTCTGCATTTATACCAAATTTAATTAACAAATAACATGGCACAATAAACTGCAAGTTACACGAAGAATTACACTCTTTAATTTCTCCATCACGTGCGCTATTATACTCCCACTTACATAATCAACTTCACTCACCTTCACTTGGTATACCAATTCACAAAAGATATTAGCGGTTGCATTGGGAAAAAAGGGGTATTAAGTATTAACCCGTAGAAAGGAGGACATAGAAAAATAAAATACAGAATAAAGTTTGGTTTAGAGAGAAAGATGATGTTGATGAAGATGATTATCTCTCTCTAAGTAGAGTTAGTTGTTTTTGCCATGCTCTTTTCCATTATCGTTTTCGACTTCTCCTCCTTCTGTGGTTATGGCAGAAGACACGTAGCTCAAGACCAAGGAATTCTCGTCGGGGGTTGCATTTCGAGCTTGGAATTGTTGTTTGCAAGCGTGGCAAGTGATTTGGAGCATGGTGGAGTTGATTTGCTTCATTGCATGTTCTTTCAAGGCGTAGGCCTTGTCTAGTTCGGCTTGTGCCTGTTGTCTTATCCTCTTGGCGTTTGTGAACTCTTGTTCCGCAAGTTCAATCTGCCTCTTGGCTTGTTTCCTTGCTTCCTCAGCATATGCTTTCTCAGCCATGGCTATCCTCAAGTGCTCCCTAGCTTGCTCTTGAACCCTCAACAAGGCCATGTTGGACGGCTTCCCATTGTTGCTGTTGCTGCTCTTCTCCGATGAGTTCCTGTTTGATTCATTTTTGTCACTCACATCTGATGACCCAATTGAGAGTTGCAGATGGGTTGAGTGGTTCTCATGATGATGATGATGATCCCTCTTAGGTGATAGTGATGTTGATATGGAAGCATCGATGGGGTTTGCAGTATTTGAACTGTTGTTGTTGTTGTTGATGATGATGTTGTTGTTGTTGTTGTTGGTATTGGTGGGAGTTGAGAGTTGGAGATCCAAGTTGGGGTGGAGTTTGTGGTTCTTGGATGAGGTTTCAGCAGTGATGATATTATGAGCAGTAGGGTTATTCATGAAAATTGTGGGTGGTTCTGTTGGCTTTGGTATTATGATCCTTGTTGGCCAAGGAGCTGTGCTGAAATTGGTTTCGCTTGAAGGACTTGGGCTTGAGGCTGTTCTAGAAAGGCACGCAGAGGGTTGAAGTGGCTGAGATTCTGGCCTGAGCCTCCCCATGTTGCAAGCATCTTGGTGCTCAATGAAACTCTCCACCCTATGAGATGATGAGAAAGAATATATACATACAAACAGTTGTTAGCGTTACTATTATTAGCCTTGAACCACTCAAAAGGGTTTTGCATAATGATTCTTGTTTGTGGGTGTGGAGATGAGCATTATATAGAGCTATAGAAGAAAAAAAAAACATGTAAAAGGAAGAAGGAAAAGGAGACAAAGGAAAAAGTGGACATAAAAGGTGGTTGGAAAAGGTCTTTAAAAAATGGTGGGGGAAGAGGTTCCAGTTTCCACTAAGTAAAGGACAAAAGAAAGTCAAGAATTCATGCCATTTCTTAGATTTATGATGCAGTAGTGTGGTGGTGATCGAAGAAAATGCAACATGTTAATCGCACGAATGATCACACAAAACGCAAAAAGATGCTGGAATGCAATTGTAGAAGGAAAACTTTGAGCCAACACACAACAACAACAGTTAATATGTGTGCGACCAACGGAAAACGGAGCTTTGGAAACCGTGTTACCCCAACTGTCAATGAACAGTACCAGCTCGTGAAAAAAAATTGGATTGAGGTTCCATCAGTCAAATATATTTTATTTTCTTTTTTTCTTTTAATTATATATCCCTTTAGTTTTTCTACCTCCATTGTTCACTTTACATTCCATTCCAAAAAATATATTTCCCTTTTTTCAAGTCAAATCCCAAGTAAAACAAGAACCCTCGCAAGTTCTGCTCGATCGATACACATTCACGAGATTCAAAAATGGTGAAAGTAGAAAACAAAAAGCAACCTTGTACATATAACACATGAAATAGCTAGCTATAGATAGATAGATATAGAGAGATATATATATATAGAGAGAGAGAGAGAGAGGAGAAAATAAAGCAATGAAAATCAATCCCACCAGCACCCCCAAAGAGATAGATAGATAGATCAGTGTTTTTCTTTGACATACTCATTATCAAATTGTGAAAAGCATTTGGCGAATCATGTTAAAGAAATGGTGATATATGAGGAGAGATAGATGATGAATCAATAAGAAATCTTACTGATAATTAAGCAAACGAACCTTGAGAAAACGCGGCCACAATCACAGGAGTGGCCCCGGGTGCCGCAGGTTTTGAGATGTGCTTTGTAATCAGACTGCACTGCATAGCCTTTGGAGCATCTTTCACAGACCCATTGTTTGTGATTGCTGTGCTTTCTCCTGAAATGCTTCTTTATCCCAACAAGATCACCCAAGGCATGACAAGGGTCATGGTGCAAACAGGTTGGTTCAGGACACACAAACACTCTCTTCCTCACCACCGGTGTCTCTCTCTTCAATAGCTTCCACGGCACCTTGTGCCTCCTCCTATGCATCTGAAGGTTCTGGTCCCTCTGGAACCCCTGGTTGCAGATCTCACACACATAACGATCCGATTCCAACAAAGTCTTGGGCGAGAGGGACACCACCTCTGCATCTGGATCTGCATACACACAACAAACCATAATCAATTACCATCTGGTATATCATATATACTTGTTTCAGATAGAGATAGAAAGAGATACGGTAAGTATGAGTATGTGTTTTGGATTTGGTGTTATATATATATATATATATAACATAGGTGGTTTTGATGAAATTGATTAAAGTGAATATAAAGTGAGGAGTGAGGGATAGCAAAAATGGATGATAATTGTGCACCTGGAGTTCCTGCGGGCCTTCTCTTCCTTTTATTGGTGGCAGTGGCATTTTCAGTGCAGGGAAAAGGCTCAGAAGTGGGAACTGACGATGGAGATAAGTTATTGGCTAACATGGTACACTCTATGGGGAGTGTGGTTGATGATGTGGTTATAATATATGGTGTTTGTGTGAGAGTGAGAGAGAGAATGATGATAATAAGGCCTAAGAAGAGAAGAGAGGAGTGGCTATGTTGGTGTCTGAGGCTATGTTGGTGATAGAATTAAGGAAGGTAGAAGAAGAGAGGGAAGAGAGGGAAAGAGAGAAGAGAGAAGAGAGAAAGGAAAAGAAAAGAAGAGAAAAGAAAAGAAGAAAAAGGGTGTTTTTCTTTTTTTCTTGTTCCTTTCGGTTTCCTCAGCTTTCTTTTAAGTTGCTTTTAAAGTTTCAGCTTTTGCATCAGCTTTCTTTCTTTCTTTGTATGAGAATGCTTTTTAGTTTCTCTCTCTGGGTTGCTCTCTTCTCTTGCTTGGTTCCAACCCTGATGTTGAGCAGGGATTGTCTGTAATAGCCCTCCTTAATAAACTTTCAAAAAGAGAGTGTGTGTGAGACCCAATCACAATGCTCCAAACCTGATCCCACAAGCACCTCAATGGGCTCCATTACAGAAAAAGAAATATCCCCACAAGGAAACAAAACCCTCATAATTTCCTCACACAGTAATTTTTTTTGCTTTGCATGCATAAATACAGGCCAAGCCCCCCAATACACACGTAAGCTTCCTATTCTGTCACTCTCCCCCTTTCCACACACACACACATTCTAATTCTAATGTAATCCCTCTTATCTAATTATTACAATCATCTAACAATGGAATTTCACTTCCACATACCTTCTTCAACAACCCTAATCTTTATGAAAAGTTAAACACCATAAACACATTCTTTTAAATTTTAGGTTAAAAGTATATGATCGATTTAAATCTATGTTTCATTCATATTCTTGAATTCTTCTTCAAAACATTCATAAATGAATACAAAATTTAGTGTTTCAAAAGTAATAAAAGGCAATTCAACTGGAATTAGTTTGTCATGTAATAAATATATACAAGTCATGTAAGAGTCAATATATGCAATCATATTTTCCATTAAATAATATATATATGTGTGTGTTTTCTCTAAGAATATATGTTCATAACTCTTCTTTTTTTCATGAGTAAGACACAAGTAGTTTGTAAATTTTGACCTATGACTAAAATCTAGTGAGGTGAGTAGTATATGGAGAAAGAAAAATAAATCGTGAGTATTAAATATGTGGATTAATCCATTAATGTATATAGTAGCATAAATGAAGGTTGTTGTGTGAATTAAATTGATACGAATGTATATCATTTATGTGTATATAAAGTTATTTTTGTCACAGTGCCAACTCATAGAGATTTAAATTATGAGTATTTAATATTTTGATCCTTAATTGAGAGGAGTATCTGTTGAAGATATAGACGAGAGTACCCATACTCGTAAGTGTGCAGAAGCTCTAATTAATTTCACTGGAAGCAGCTTTTATAAAGGTGATAATGAGGATGTAAAGTCACCCTCAGAGGGCATTGTAGTCAATGGGGGTCATAATTTTTTCTGCTCAAGATGCTTTGCTTTTTGGTAAAATGGTAGCATCAACTTAACAGTGCCAGGTTAAAATCCCCAACATTGTCTCTTCTAAATTCTTCAAATCTCAAATATTTACAATTACTTTCTTTTTTCCTTCACTTCAACACCATATATATGGCCAAGAAAAACAGAGAGAGAAATAAAAGTGTACAAAAGAAACGATTTTGAGGTTGAAATTTATTTTCCTTTTTTACTTACTAACTATATTATAATGTGATATATATATATATATATATATATATATATATATATATATAACATTGGTGTATTTATATACATTATGCCAAAACGATGGTTGTACAATTTATACTTCAATACACTAACCTTTCAGCTGTGCCTTTATCACATTCATCTAAAAACGTGCTGAGTTTGATCCAAATGAAGCCAAATTCATACATTTTCAGGAACCTATTTTTTGAATGGTTGAAATGAACTTTAATTTTACGCCAACACCTCTGTCCAAAGTATAATTAAGTTCTTAGTGATTTTGCCCAAACCAAAACAAAAAAATAGTTAGTGAATATGTTCCGTACATATATATATATATATATATATATATATATATATATAATGTTGCAGGTGACATCAATTATTACGTGATTAAAACTAAGTAATTCGAGTCACAATCGAATCGTGACGCTTGAACTTGTATTATACTCTTAAGTATAAAAAATTAAATTCTAACTAAAAACTATAGATTTTGATCTAGTGATAAATATTTGATCATAACAATTGATATCAGAAATAAGATCACAAAGATTAATTGAAGGTGACGTCCAAAAAAATACTGAGATAACAATTGATATATAATTACTTTTCACCATTTTAGTAGTGGTTAGGTTTATTTGACATAGTATTTGTATAAAAAATCAAATTGCTGGTATATAGATATTATAAAATAATAATATACTATCTCACATAATATTTTCTTAAAAGAAAGGTACCTAGTAATTATGCAAACAAAACAGTCCAATAATAACTCAATAATTTTCAAGGTAAATATTTCTCGTGGAATTAATCAGTATGTTTAATTAAAGTTATGTGTTGAGGTTTTCTTAAAATCTAAGCAATGCCATGAACAGTATGAATATATATGGACGAAATGGAAACCCCAAATAATGCCATTATTGTAAGTACAAGAGACTATAATTTTTCATTGTATGCATTATATAATAATAAAAAAAATGACCATATTTTGAGAAAAAAAAAAGTTTGAAGATGAAGGAGTTGCCTTGGTTGTCTCATTGGAGAAATTTCTATTACATCACTGTTACCTTTTTACCTTCTTTGTCCCATTGGAGAAAAAAAAATCCAAAATATTTGTTTGCATATTGTGGGAAAAATCAATGGAAGAAAACTGAAGAGATTGTTAATTAATAGCCGCCAAGGTTATAAATTTAACTCAGAATAATAATTGTTGCAATGAAGTTTGTGTTGGGTTTTGCATAATTCACCCAAACATTCGTGTGGATATATATCTGACACCATGTGCATCGTTGAAGAGGTTTTTCTCCTTAATCTCACAAACAAGAAAGAAAACAAATCAATAACAAAATCATTAAATATAAAGTACATTTAATTTTAGATCATTACAAAACAAAAACCTTTTATTTCATTTCTGTAATGAGTACAGTGCGGGATTCAAGGATTTTTTATTTAAGAAAAAACTCATAACATTTTTAATATATGATTTTTTTTTCTTCTTATATTTGTTATCAAATGACGATTTTGTCGCAAAGCATCATTTATGTCAAATAAAACAAGTATAATATGGGTCGACGGCGCCACCCAATGATTCATATACTTATTGATGCGTTTTATATGAACAACAAAACAACATAAATAGAATAAGAAAAATGCGTATGATTTTTGACATACACAAAGAAATTAGTAAGTATAATTCATGTGTATGGAAAACAAGTTGAAACCTTACAAATGAAATAATTCGAAAAATTTTGGACAATTTATGTGACATAAACAACTCAAAGGTCGTTTAATTAATAAAAGAATTCATATTTCCTCTAATTTTGTTTTAAAATTTTTTTAGTAAAAATACTTGTAAATTTTGTTATAGAAAAATTATAAGAAACTCTTACCAAATTCTTTTAGAAAATATTTTATATAAAATATTTTAAAAAATAATTATAAAAAATACTTACGAATTTTAAAATTTTGTAAGAAATAATTAATTATGAAAAATTTACCTGTTAATTAAGATTTTTCATTACTAAAAAAAATTCATATTTTACCATTTTTGTTTTGAATTCTGTTTTAGGAAATACTTATAAATTTTGTTATGAAAAAAAAATTGCAGAAAATTGCTGCCAATTGTTTTGCAAAATATTTTGTATAAAACACTTTTCGCAACAAATTTTGTAGGAAATACTTGTGAATTTTATTGTTTTGTAGGAAATAATTATCCACAAAAGAATTACCTACCAATTAAAATTCTTAAAAAAATAGCAGGAAAAAATATTTTTTTACAAATTTTTTTAACAAATTTGAAAAAAAATTCCTATGTAACATGAGAATTTTTAATAGTGTTTGAAAAAAGTGATAAAAAAAGATTTGTTTTAGTAATTTTTTTAATAAATTTGCAAGAAAATTTTTATGTAATATAAAAAAATTTAATAGTGGAAGTGATTTTTGTAAAATTTTATGATTTAAAATGAAAATGTTTTCTCTCACATTTTGGTTTTCCTTTTTTTTTAAAATAAATGAGTTAAAGAAAAAAAAATATAAGTTTTGTTTTATATTAATTTGTTTCACAAGTTCAAATATAAACTTTGTTTACTCGAAATTTTTTACAAACACTTCTACGAATATTATTTCACATTGTTATACAACTAATATTTCATTTTATTCTTTATATAATTATCTAATTATTTTTCGTTGGTAAAATCTCATTATTAAATTTTACAACTTTAAAATTAGACAAGTAATTTTAGATTATCATTTGAGAATTGAATAGAATAATGGAATGGTCTGAGAGGATTTAAAATGTTTTTTAGATTATTGAGAATAAACAAGTATTGTAAATGCAAGTTATAAGTAATCTAATACTACTCATGGGTAAAGTTGTCCTGATTTAATTTGATGTGTTATATTTTTAAATGAAGTTGGGTGAACATATAATTAGTTTTTCAGCTTTTTAAGACTTCACAGTTTTATTTATGCTTAGGTTATTGAAGTCATTTATGCATATATATATATATATATATATA
>Ga0214543_1006641_pt1 | contig 20441 bp, 9 predicted proteins | sample CNSS2metaG_FD_160094 | JGI IMG/M metagenome (GOLD analysis project Ga0214543, IMG submission 160094) | Root nodule microbial communities from cowpea collected in UCLA plant growth center, Los Angeles, California, USA - CNSS2 | ecosystem: Host-associated > Plants > Roots > Nodule | place: USA...
AAGTTGAAAAATATTATTTAAAAAAAAAAAAAAAGGAAAGCTAGTGTAATTTACTCAGATTAATATGAAAATGAGACACAGTTTCAGTGATTAGATTGATCATTTATTTTCTTAAAATTTGTTTTATTATCTTTCAATCACTTTTAACTATTTTAGTTTTTATATATATTTTTTAAATTTGTTTTAGTATTTACTGTGTTACGGGACAAAATAAATTAATAAGTGTAGCGGTGAAGACTAAAACTGTAATGTTTAAGAAGAGTAGAGATTAAAACACGAGGATTGTAGATTTGTTTAATTAAGCCTAATATTTGCTCTTGCTTGGTACATGATGCAAGGTTTTCTGCAATGTGCTGCATTCTTGGAAGTTATACACGGAGCCATAGGTGCGTGTGCCACTGTGAATGAAATTGGATTGCTTTGTTGGTAGAACACAATTTTAGTTTAAATTTTAAGAAGCAATTTTAACGAGTCAATTTCAGGTATTGTGCCCAGCGGAGTTTTGCTTCCTCTTATGCAATGGGGAGGAAGGACCCACTTTGTGCTTGCCATTGTTCGGAAACTTGATGAGGTTTTATGGCTCACTTTCAGTTCTCTTGTCTTTTTGTTTTGCCAAAAATCAGTATACCACCGAAATAGAAAATGTTATCCCAATTTATTAATGTTTGACCTTTTTTGGCTAAATGCTTTTTAAATTTTTTCTATTCTTTCACAAGTGCAACATGTGTTGGCAAGACTCATATTGAGTGTTATAGTTCCATTTCTTTCCACTTTCGTTTCCATATGCTCTTGTTCATGGAACGAACCACTACATTAAGTGTTTGAAATTGTTTACACCGAATACTTAGCCTACATTTTGAAAATGCTTTGTTACTTTATTAATATCATTATTAATTTTTTATGTAAAACCATAATGAAATGTATGACCCTTAAATTCCTGAGGAGTAATCTGAATGTTTACTGGCGTATGCAATGGTTGACAATCAGACACAGAAGCTAACTTTGGCTATTTGTTGCATGCTTTCTGTAGCTCCAGGAACTCCCTTCAGTTTTTATCACTTTTCTTGCATGGAGCATGGGTGAGGTAATTTGCTTATTTTTTTATTGGATGTAGTTCATTGAATTTTCTAGCATTACCTTTTGGTTTAAGCTTTAAAATAGTTGTTACATAACCATTTAAAGCAACAATTCATGTACGTATCACTGGAAAAAAGAGTCACTGTTGATCATGTCTGATGTTTTCAGTAGAGCAATAACAGGGAAAATTTCCTCATAACACATGAAAAGTTCACTTTTTACAAATTTTTAGGATATTATGGATTTGAATTCACCTTTAATGTTCCCAAACTTCTTTTAACCCCTAGTTTATGTCATCCCTATAGGTTTCCTATAATGTTTTTCTTTTTAAGAGAATATAGGGTGACTTTTCATGGCGTGTAGTGTGAACTGTAGCCTGATATTTATTTCTACGGCACCAATGGTTTGTTATGTCTGATCCATGAACACTGGTAATAAAGAAATATATCATGATGATTTTCCAAGTAAGAAAGATGACTGGGACAGCAATCTTTGGAGATGCAGGTCATTAGGTATTCACATTATGCTTTCAGTTGTTCGGGAAATTGTCCTTCTTGGATGACCTATCTCAGGTATTTTTCTATCATATGCTACATACTTTAAACTTGAACAAGGTTAATATCTTCGATTATTTTTATAGAGTACCCTTTTCAAAGCATGTGCTTGTTGCTTTATCCTTTAATTAGGTACACTGCGTTTATTGTGCTGTATCCTTTGGGAGTGGGTCCTGGTGAAAGTGAGTTCATAAATCAATACCTCCCTTCTATCTCGGAATTCCGTTTTTGAATGAATTTTTAATCGATTTTACTATAGTCTTGACTTCTTACCTATTCCTTTCCTAATCAAATGCCATCATCACCCCCTGCATAAAGTAACTGATATATGTATTATATTGCAGTATGGACAATGTACCAGGCGCTTCCATTTATAAAGAAGAAGAATCTCTATGCAGATTCCTTTTCAGGCCTCCCATTTAGTTATTATGATTTCCTTAAGGTAATGAGTTCTTATAAGTAACAAATAATCCACAGCCTCAAACTAGAGATGAGAGAAAAAAATGCTTCAAAACTATTGTGTGAATGCATTTTGCATGAAAGACTTGTGGTTTGAACAAACTTTTTCATAAACACATCAACAAGATAAAAGTAAGAAAAAAAATGAATTCAATTTCTTTATAAACTAAGATTAGCTTGTGTATAAATTAGACTGTTCTGCATGTCTGCTGTAATCTGTTTAATAAACTATTCGGGAGAGCTTATTGAAGTAACTAAAAGCAACTTATAAACACGTCATAAGTTATTTTCGTAATTTTTAACAAACAATTATTGAAGTGGTGATGCAAAAGATAAGTCCAGATTAACTGTATATAAGCTCCTCCAAGAGCACTCAAGTGTTGGGAGCTGACTGAAACTGGTTTTTGCTGCATATCAAATGTCTTTTTGTGTCCCTTTCAATTCAATTTTTCTCTAATTGTAGCTTATGTAGGTCCATGAATTGTTTATCCCTTTAATTTATGCTTCATTTCTCTCATTCAGGTTGTACTTGTAGCTTATCCATTCCTCTGGTTCAAACTTTACCTGCACATGTTCAAGCAACGACGTGCGAAACTTTATAAACGCCATGACAAGAAAACGACTTGAGGAGCTTTACAAAACTTTATAGACACCATTCTTCTTGGTTAGTGATATTGGATTGATGATTAAACTTCTGATACACTATGTATTTTGTTAAAAAAAATTAATGACTTTCTGTGTGGCACTCATTCCGAAATTTATTTATTTCCTTTCCAATTTTTTTCTAGTGTCAAAGAATGGATTTGTTCTCTGTAATAATGGTTATGGTAGGAGTTGGAAGAGAGAAAACGATTTGCAATGTTTTGCCTTCAGTAATGTGTCTACAGCTTTCTTCCTGGTAAATTTATATTGATGTTTAGTGTCGATTAACAATGATAGCTTGTTCATGAAATGAGTTAGTTTATTCTTATTCTGAAATATTGCATTTCGAGTTTATTTCTTGAAAGTAAGCATTATATGTGACAATTACTTGGTAAATGATCTTATAGAACAGGACAAGTATGAACCAAAAGCAAAATAAGGAAATTGAAACAACAAAGACAAGACAACCCTCATGTAAAGACAAATATCAGCATTGAGATGAACTCAGCAAGAGCAGCCTTCACTGCATCAGATAATACTTTTGAGACAATTTAAGATAGAAATTTATTTATTTAATATTTTTTAAAGTAAAATACATGGTTTAAATGATTTTATTTTTGAAAAAAAAATTAAAATTTTAAGAAATATTTCAAATAAATAAATTAATAGAATTTTAAATTCATTAAAAAAAATTAAAATTTCACACCTAGTCACCCTCTTTTTATATACATTATATCGAAAAAGAATTAAATTATTAAATTTTATTTGAATATTTAAATTTGACTAATATTTTTGTAAATTTAAAATTTAAAATACATATTTTAAAATAAAATTTTATTTTAAAAGAGATATTTAATTACTTTATTTATATAAAAAATTGAAATGTAAGATATTTTAATTATTCTATTCATATAAAATATTTAGAAAAAAAAAATTATAAGTAATTTAAATATAATGTATCAATTTTTTGAAATTATCGATTTCTTTGACATTTTTTATTTTTTTTCATATGAATTGCAAATATATACAGGTTAGGTGTTTTTAGGTAATAAGTCTAATATATTGTTTAAGTTTAAAACTTAGATCTAGGATATTTATGAAGTTGGATAACCCATCCATTTAATTTAAACAAAATTGAGTTTAATTTTGTCTATGACTGATTTAAATCAAACACAACTTAACCTGACTCAATGTTTCGTTGCATGTATACTGTGTTCTTTGAACTTCAAACTCATTTCAATGTAATCAAAATTATTGAATAATATCAATGTTATTGATAATAATATAACTATTATTTAATTTCATAATTATGGTATTAAGTAGATATGTATTTTTAAAATTTTAAATTATTTAAATATTAAATAGTATAATATATTTTTTAAATCTTCTAAAGGTCAAATAATTTTCTTTTGGAACCGTAACCTTTAATCCAATGACCCAACTCGATTAAATGTAAATTATGTTAGATTAAGTTTAACTAAAAACATAAAAATTTAACTTGACATTTTTTTATTAGATTGAATAATGAATGTGCTCAAAGTAATTGAATCTAACTTGTACACACCCTGCCAATTTGTTGTTTGAGTAGGACATTTTTAAATATTTATTGTATAAATATGAATTTGGATTTTATGCCAAGTTTTTCTATGTCTTTACTCTGATGTATTTTATGTTTTTTCTTTATTATGTCTTTAAAATATATTGATGGTTACTATTTTAAAATTTTAAAATATATTGAAAAAAGAAATATCAATATAATATATTTTTAATATTTAACCGATGACAATATAAAAATTCAATTGAGAATCTAGATTCATGTACATATTTCTTTCAAAGTCAAAAATCTCTTTTTAAGTCTGAAAGTTAAAAAAATAGAGGAATTTCTATACAAGACATTATGTATATATATGATTAAAGACAACAAAGAATAAACCTACGGGTTTTGGATGCAATTGATAATTATTGTAGTGTTAAGTGTTACTCTCAAAATTAACCTACTAATAGCATTAATTTAAGAATAATAAAACAACTACTAGGAACAAATTCAGATATTTATTATATATTAAATAATTAAATTTCATTTAAAATACCAATTTTTAATCCAAACCAAATTTTGAAATATAATTTTTTATCAGATATGAAACCAAATATTCCAAAGAAAAAAACTTACATAAAATACCATACATGTTGATACTCTTTTTCAGTCACATTTAAAATTTAACTTCGATGGTACATAATGTCATTTAATAACATTTTATTACATAAATTATCCGGATAAAACTTTAATTGAGGACAAATGTCAACATCTATAATACAATATATATATACATTTTCTTCATTCTAAAATAAAAAGTGATAAACGAAGATACTTATAAGTGGGGAACGAAATAACTCAAACACAGTTCTCCGTTTGTTACCATTTCTATGGCCTTTATAAGTTTTGATGTCAACAAGAGTTAAACAAACATGCTATAATCAATTGAAGTATTTTCTTGCCAAAAACAATATTTGTAAAAGAGAAAAGAAAAACGACAGGGTAAACTTTGATATTTGTAATTAAAATTTAGATTATTGAAAGCTTATTTGAATGCTAAGATTAAAAGGTATATAAAACTTTTTAAAATGGTTATCCAAGAATACTAATTTCTAATCCTAAGTATTTAGAAGTCTTATGCTTCAAATTTTGAAAATGTGAACTATAACTAGCCCCGCTCTCAAGGTACTTAATAAGTCAATACTGAAAAGTAACAAAACATATTAGCAAGGCACAGAACGTACACTATTAAAGACGTCTATTTCCCGCAAGATTATGGAGGTCACAGGCAAAACTACACGTGGGATAAGAATTTTAATGAAGGAAATAACTTGAATCAGAAATTAATAACCATTGTGGGTTTTCTTCAACCAGATTTAGGTACACAACCATAACTGAATGTAAAAACATGAGATACAGACTTAGAGAGATTATCCAGAGCATATCTCTCTTATGTTATTACAATCCATAAAATCAAGACAAACAAAGTAATCTTGACAAATCTAACACAGTGCAAAGCCAGTGCATATCTCACTATTTAGAAGTCACCTGAAATACATATGAACACCACAATGTCCTATTATTAAAATCCATGCATTTAAAAGCATGCCTAATAACATAACAGATAGAGCATAAAACAATCAGGTATAGTAGTAAAATCGTTGACAATAATGAGTTATATCTCTAATAATTCCTCAATTATAGCCAAAGGATCATTACTTCAGTGTATTAAACCAAAGGGGTCAGTCAAGTGTTAAAAAATTTGCTTCCATCAACTCTTGAAAGATAATTTTCCTGTTCAGCATATCAGGTTTGAGAGCAAAACAAGCACATTCATTGTCACAGTTTATCTACAGACAAAAAGGCAACTGAAAATTAAGCCTGATATGACCACTGACAAAGATGCTAACATAGCTGTGATCAGGCTAACAGTTGGGGTCAACAACAAGCTAGATTTATACACATCTAGCTCAGAAAGGAAATGCACCCTTCTATGAGAGGAGTAATGCAGTAAGATAATTCAAGTAATTCTGGACGATGATTTTCAAAGATTACATTATCAACCTTTATTAGAATTACGAACACAATATTAAATGAGAAAATTGCTCACGCATTTATATAAAGAAGTCAAACACACCAAAGAAAGCATGGAACTAAACAAAACTGCATTTACAAATCTTTTAATTGGTTGGGCCAGTTCATGATCAGTTTTTACATCTTTGCTGCAAAGTGTAGAAAAAAATAAGTAGGTAATGCTTATTGTTTTGCTATTATAGAAAAAGGGATAAACTCTATTACAATTGCTGGTTACCAATTCTATTAGAGCTTGTGATATATAACGATATCAGAATTCTGTTACGAAGTCGAGTGTAAGCAGTACAAATAAATGGATTGTCAGAAAAAAATCAGTGAATTTCCATATCATTCAACGGTCTCTATTCGCCACTTTGAATTGCTAACACTGTACAAAACGACTCATCACTTATACGTAAAGCTATGTTTCAAAGAGGAATCATCATTTTCCGATAGACAAAATTCAGAAACTACACAACAAATAAACAACCTCAACCGCTTAAAATTTTCGACAATTGGAAAGATAGAACAAATTCAAAAACTACACAACAAATTAACAGCCTCAATCGCTTAAATTTTCAACAATCGGAAACAAAAGAAACACGCTCGTATCGCACCAAATATTAAAGAACCAAAACACAAATGAAAACGCCTAGCAGATAGGGTTACCTTTTGTGCGCCTGAACGAACTTGGAATTCTTCGCGTCTTCCTCTGCAAAGAAAACAAAACAGTGAATTACTGAATTACGATTCGATAAAAGAGAAAACACAGTTAAATTCATCAAAAAGAGAGACAGAGAGTGATTGATGTGGTGATTTACCGGTAAGGCCGAGGGAAAACTTTGTGATTACGGCTCCGGTGACTGCGAATCCAACGAGGAAAGGCCAGTTCCGTTTCCATTCGCGCTTGAAGAAAACGGGCCATGGATCGAACTTTCGCATTTTCTAACTCTTTTTATCAACGCTGCTGCTAATGCAATGCTATTTTCTCAGCTTGCTTACGATGCTTTCTTATCGTAGTCTGCTACCAAATCGGAGATCTAAAAGGGTTCCCAGGTTATACCTTTTGGAATCCACGTGGATCCATTCCAAATATAATTGGGCTTCAAAAAAGGCCCAGAGAGAAGGCATCCTCGTTGGGCTACTCTGGCTTCTGAATCCAAACAAGAAATCAATTATATTTAAAGTTTCAAAACCAAAACTAAAACTTTCAAAAGCACACGTCAACATGCTCATAGTTATATTATATATTTTTAGTTACTGAAATTTGACCCAACATTGAAATTTATTTTTGTTCAAAATATTGATATATTTTAATTTTTAAATTTTAAAAATGAATAATATGATCTTTTTAATCCAATTACCTTAATTTTTTTTTGAGGTGTGAATATATTTTCCAACAGATATTGAACGGAAATATGTCAAATAGTGTAAACAACCAATACTAGTATGAAACACATTCGACATGTAAAAAAAAAAGTTAACATAATTAAATTAAAAAGACTATATTCATTCATTTTTAAAGTTTAGGATCAAAATATATAAAATTTTTAAACATGGATGAATTCCAATTTTAGATCAAAGTTCAGATATTAAAAACATATTTACCCCATTTTTTTTCCTATTGTTTTACTGTTTTAGGTTTTACCTTGTCAAATGAACTTGAACCTTCCCATTTATTATTGTAACTTATAACATACTATAACATATTTTATTTATTCCACCGTTTATCGTGAACAAGAAACCAACTTACCTCTAAAATATTGCAACTATTGTATATAAAATATGGTTGTAAACTTTATGGTAAACCTGCTAAGACAAACAAGCTACAACATGACTATGTCAAATAACTCAAGAATGACATAATTAACAACAACCAAACAAAAACAAAGCTTTTATTTATTTATTTATTTATTATTATTTTTTTTTTTTGACTTATACAACTACCTACCATTCAAATATACAAGCAACAAGAAACTTAATTCTCCATCTTTTACCGTGTCAGCAAGTATTACACTGATCACTATCCTTTTTTTTCTCTTTTCGTTGATTTAAAATGGAAATCTCATTTTGAAGTACTTACAAAAGTAGCAAGTGGGAAATTCTTCAAGAGTTGACTTTGTGTTAATATCCATACAAATATTTTGTCTTAGTTGAATTTGCTTCTCATTCTCACCCAAACTGAAGCCATACGGACAAGTACTGTTCCTACCACTGATGATGTCTTTTTTCATGAAACTATATTCTTCATCATGAAATCAACAACCACATGAACATGGATTCTCATCATTTCTTCCTCCTTCAGCTCCTACTAGCTTTTTTCTTTCTCTCTTTAGCTTTTGGAGCCACTCTGCCAGAAGATGAAGGTATGTAAAGATAACCAAAGCAGGATCCATTGGATAACAAAAATAAGATTATTGACTTTTTTTCTACCCATAAACATTGTTTGAGTTGTTTAATAATCATAATGCATATAGTGGAAGCTTTGAAAGACATAGGTGAGAGTCTTGGGAAGAAGGATTGGGATTTCAGTGTTGATCCATGCAGTGGAGAACACAATTGGACATCGCAAACTAAAGTGAGAGGGACAGAAAATAATGTCACCTGTGATTGTTCCTTTGAGAATGCCACAATCTGCCATGTTACTAACATGTACTTCTCTCACTCCCTTTATTTCATTTTCTTGAGCTAACTTCAAACTTGAACACATTTAATTGGTAAAATGAGCATGCAGACTTTTGAAAGTACAAAATCTCCGAGGAACTCTCCCAGTAGCAATGGTTAGATTGCCGTACCTTCAAGAAATGTATGATATTCTTTCACTTTTGCTCACTTTCATTCAACAACAATGTGTTTTCTAAATTCGTATTTTGCATGACACTGTCTCTCTGTTACAGTGATCTTAGTCGCAATTACCTGAATGGGACAATTCCTCCGGAGTGGGGCTTATTGAATCTTGTCCACATGTACACTTTCTTTAGTTTCTCTGTCAATTTTCTTTCACCAATCTATAAATGCATACACGAACAATGCTACTACTCCCTCTGTTTCATAAAACCTGCAGTTTAAGATTATTTTCTATTCCTTCAGTTTCACAAATATTACTGTGATTGAAACACTAAGAGTAATACATATTTATGGTAGTTCTCTGAGTGCTAATCGACTCACGGGTTCAATCCCCCCAGAGCTTGCAAACATCTCCACTCTCCAAAGTTTGTGAGTTTTCTTTTTCTGGTTATCCACCATGCATTGTTTTCAAGCATTTATAATCTCATCTGGGTTTAACTTTGGCTTTATGTGAATAGGACCCTCGAATTCAACCAACTCTCTGGAAATCTTCCTAGTGAGCTTGGGAATCTTCCAAATATTCAAAGACTGTATGACGTTTATTTTGTTTCAACTTTAGTACTATGTTTAGGTTGTTTGCTTTCCTTGATTTTTGTTCCAAAACATCAAATGTCAATGCTCGTTGAGTAACAGTTTAGTTTAATTAGAATACCTTGGTTTCTCTTGATGATTTATTGTTGCTTTTAATACGTTTAGGCTACTTACCTCCAACAATTTTACTGGAGAGTTGCCTGCAACATTTGCAAGACTCACTACTTTGCAGGAAGTGTAAGCTTCCTATTTTCTTAATTTTAATACACTGATTAGTGACTATTAAATCAGTATATATATATATATATATATATATTGCTATTTTAAGTTCCATCTTTAGCTAAAGTTTTTCTTTTTTGTTTCATGTCATCACATTATGCAGTCGACTAGGGGATAACAAGTTCTCTGGAAGGATACCCGATTTTATTCAAAGCTGGACAAGTGTCCAGAAACTGTGAGAATCTATGTTTTGTTCATTTATATTGGTACCATGATAACTGTTCATGATTATTGAGGAACAGAAACCCTTGATCTCAAAGAAATTTTCTTTTGTTATGACAGAGTGATTCAAGGAACTGGATTAAGTGGGCCAATTCCTTCTGGAATTTCACTACTTGAAAGTTTAACAGACTTGTATGTCTGGTATCTTATGTAGTAAACGAGGTTTTCAATTTACTTTCATTTTAGATGCGTTTATCCGTGCTTAAAATGTGATGTGCAGGAGAATTAGTGATATAGAGGGATCAGACTATTTTCCTTTTCCCCAACTTGACAATCTGGCAAATTTGGAAATTCTGTGAGTTGATTTCATCAATGAATACTCTGTCATATTGAGTTCAGAACAAGGAAATTACAATACTGATTTATTTTGCTGTCTATCTTACTGTTTCGCAGAATTCTGAGGAGTTGCAATATCAATGGAACAATACCTGAATATCTGGGGAATATGTCTAATTTACAAACCTTGTAACTTCTGTTACTCTCCCAATGTGCTTAAGTGCAACTACTTCTAACAATGTTCTTGCATTGCATTTAAATTTCAATAGTATTTTTCTTTCATACCAATGCATCAAAAAACACAACTTCAATTCTCCTCGAGTTTACAACACTATAGAATGTTTTCTAAGCTATTTTCCTTCAGCTTAATCTGGTTGAAATTTTTTTCAGAGACCTCAGCTTTAACAGATTAAGTGGACAGATTCCAAGCAGCTTTGAGTATGGCTTAAGAAAGACAGATTATATGTAAGAATTTTGTTAACTTCTTTTCTCTTCCTCCAAACTGGGCTGGCATTTTCCGGTAACCAATTAGTGTTGTTAATTTTCATTTAGGAGCAATAGCATGATTCAATATTACTAGAGTTTTCACCATGATTCTAGGACTGGATAAATCACAAGTTTTATACATGATAATTTCTTTAAATTCTTCAATTGTAGATATTTAACTGGAAACATCCTCACGGGACCTGTACCTGCATGGGCAGAGAAAGAAAAAAATGTGTAAGTTTTATTTCAATGGTTTTATTTTATGTTATGATTCCTTAAATTGAATAGTTAATGAGTTCTGAGGGGAAAGAGACTTTATAAGCATATCATTTGGTGTCTTTCTATGTGAAAAGTCTAGTCTTGGTTGTAAGGTTTCTGTTTGTATCAGTACTTGATCGCCACCTATGCAGTTGCAATTATAGCACTCTTTTAGTTTATTCCATCATGCTTCATGCTCAAAGTTATGCCATAACTAAAGAGCTTATTAGACAAGTGCTTGATTAAATTGTTTACCTGAAAGGCACCTTTGAGTTACTATACTAGTCGTCATAGGTTTCTTTCTAGTCCTCAGTTTCATGAAGTCTATATCTGTTTTGCATCTTGTTAGATTTTCTGAATCAAATTTTATAATCTGAACCAGAGATCTTTCGTACAATAACTTTACCATGGAAAACTCAGGACAGCAGCCATGTCAACGGGGAAATGTGTAAGAATGCTTGCATATGAGAACATTTGTTTGCAACTTAAAGAACCTATCTGAGTCATAATCTTCTGTTGTATCCCATAGGAACTTGTTTGCAAGCTACTCGGTGGACAATAGCTCGTAAGTTTGATATATCTTTTGACATTTCCCTTTCATATGGTCATTTTAAATTTTAGATGGATCATGCTAAATAGCTTTTTCACTTTGGTCATTCCTTCAGAGAATCCGTTTCATGTTTAAGAAGTGTTGCCTGTCCTAAAAGTAAGTTTTACTTTTCTTTTTTGATAACGATTTTATACACATCTAAATTTTCACTAACCTTTACTTGTCCCAGAATACCTTGTACTCACTAATCTGCTTGTCCCAGAATCACACTCTCTTCATATAAATTGTGGTGGAAAGCAAGTAACAGTGGATGGAAATGAAACATATGATGAGGATACAGATAATGCAGGACCAGCTAGGTTCCACCTAAGTGGAAAAAACTGGGGATTTAGCAGCACTGGTCACTTCATGGATAATGACCGTGCAGAATATTATACTTGGCTAAATCAATCTCAGCTTTTCTTGGCTGATGCTGAAATATACATGGATGCACGTGTTTCTCCCATTTCTCTCACTTATTATGGGTTTTGCCTGGGAAATGGAAACTACACGGTGAATCTACACTTTGCAGAGGTCATGTTTACTGAAGATCAAACATTTAACAGCCTAGGAAGACGCATATTTGATGTCTACATTCAGGTAAATTATCACAAACTTTTGTAGTTTTATCTTGTCTGTTATGAGTACTTTATAAAATTGTATATATGCCATATTCAAATTCTATATCTTCAATTTTTGAAAAGAAATTTGATTAGAGATAGATGTGTTCTTTTATAATCCATGTGAAGCCTTAGAATACCCAGAATCTCACATATCAACTGGAGAAATTTCCCCACCTTGGTACCTTATGAATTTGATTTCTTCAATTGATTAAAAGATATTTGAATATTGCATGCTTAAAAATGTAGCCATTATGAGGCATTATTAAGGTTGGTTAAGATTTCTTGCAGGGAAACATGGTGCTCAAGAATTTCAATATTGCAGAAGAAGCAGGAGGAGTTAATAAAGCAGTCACAAAATCATTTACCATTGTGATTAGTAGCAACACATTGGAAATTCGCCTATATTGGACTGGGAAAGGCACAATTGGTATTCCATTTAAATCAGTATATGGTCCTCTTATATCAGCTATTTCTGTAAATCCCAGTGAGTTGTGCTTCTCATTCGGTACTTAATATTCATATAGCACATGGATGTTACCATGCAATATAAGTTCTTGAATAACAATGTTTTCTATTATAATCAAGCAGACTTCATCCCTCCCTCAGAAAATGGAAGTAGAATATCTGCAGGTGCTGTGGTTGCAATTGTGGCTGGTGCAGTAGTCTTTCTAGTCCTGGTGTTTGGTATACTTTGGTGGAGAGGCTTTCTAGGACAGAAAAGTTCTTTAGCAAAAGGTAATTGCAAATAACTTATTCTGTCATGATGATAACCTTTGTGCTTCACCTTAAGGACTTTCAATGTACAAAAAAGAACTCTTGCATGTAGCATGAATTTTCTTATGAGCCTAAATTTAGGGTATGCAGTTAAATCTACAGTCTTTTTTTGTTTAATTGACAGAGCTAAAGGGGTTAAAACTGCAAATGGGTATATTTACCTTACGACAAATCAAAGCAGCAACAAATAACTTCAACAAAGCCAACAAAATTGGAGAAGGAGGGTTTGGTCCTGTGTACAAGGTAATTTAGATAGTATGGCATATCCCCTCAATTATTATGAGTCTATTTTAACTGAAGATGTTACTTTTGAGGGAAAAATCAGCATTCCAACCCAACAACTATGTTGCATTGCTCCATATGCAGGGAAATTTATCAGATGGGACAATAATAGCAGTGAAGCAGCTTTCTTCCAAATCAAGGCAGGGGAATCGTGAGTTTATAAATGAGCTTGGCATGATTTCAGCTTTGCAACATCCTTGTCTTGTTAAACTTTATGGATGCTGTGTTGAGGGAGATCAATTGTTGTTGGTCTATGAATATATGGAAAACAATAGCCTTGCTCGTGCTTTGTTCGGTAATTCTTTCTAATGTGGTCGATTTCAGTTGTCCCTTCTATGATATTTCAGTTTGTGTAATTCATTTTTATTCACTGATGAAGGTCCAGAAGAACACCAAATTAAATTGGATTGGCCTACAAGGCAAAACATCTGTGTTGGTATTGCCAAAGGTTTGGCATACCTGCATGAAGAATCAAGATTGAAAATCGTTCATAGGGACATCAAGACCACTAACGTGTTGCTTGATAAAGATCTCAAACCAAAGATATCTGACTTTGGTTTAGCCAAGCTCGATGAAGAGGACAATACCCACATAAGCACCCGAATTGCTGGAACTTAGTGAGTTTCTGTATTTTGATTTTCTATACAGATTTTATGAGGAAATGTTTTCTATGCATGATATGATTAGACTATGAAGCAATAAACCAGAGAGATTATCAAATTGCATACCTTGTTGAATCAGATTTAGCCAAGTATAGTTAATGATTAAAAAGCAATTGAGGATGCAAAAGTTTGAGCAATTAACACGTTTCTTAAATCAATGTAGCTCATAGAACTTGTTTTGTGCAGTGGATACATGGCTCCTGAGTATGCCATGCATGGTTATTTGACTGACAAAGCAGATGTTTATAGTTTTGGAATTGTTGCCTTGGAAATTATAAGTGGGAGGAGCAATATAATCCAACGACATAAAGAAGCATCATTGCATCTTCTTGATTGGGTAAGTGTGCTTCCTTAGAGTATTCAAAAAAATGTTATTTTCCTTTGAGAACCACAACTTTCACAGTTCCACATAATATCAAATTTGGCAGTAGAATCTTACTTGTGACTACTTAAGTTATTTGGACTGCAATTTTATCAGAGTCCTGCTTAAGTTATGTTGGAAGTCTTATATCGACTAGAAATAAAGTCAATTTAAAATATATAAATGAAACAAATCTTATCTTACAAGCTGATTTTGTAAGATTGAGTTAGGTTTGAAGTATGAAATCAGGTTATAACATTATAACATAGATAAGATTATATGGCTTTTGTTTACCAGGCACACATGCTAAAAGAGAGTGGCAATCTAATGGAGTTAATTGATGGTAGATTGGGTTTGGACTTCAACAAAAAGGAGGTTATCACAATGATCAATGTGGCTCTTTTATGCACCAATGCAACAGCATCCCTCAGGCCTACAATGTCCTCAGTAGTAAGCATGCTTGAAGGTAGATCTGTGGTTCAGGAGTTGATTTCAGAGTCAAGTGAGACACTGGATGAGAAGAAGTTGGAAGTAATGCGACAGCATTACCAAGAGATAGAAGAAAATAATCTAAGTGAGAGCAACAATCAGAGTCTCTCAGTGGATGACACATTGGCCACTTCATCTATATCTGCAACAGATCTATACCCTGTAAACATGAATTCTTCATACTGGGAGAAAAGGGGTTGGTGAGAAACCTTCAAAACAGATATTGCTTTGAACTTGTATGAATTACTTTAGGCTTTTTTTCAAATCTGGGTGACTTTGTCATGAGTTGGAATGTTCTTCAATTTTTCTCCTATAGATCCTGAAGCATGATTTGCCTGAATTAACCATCCATTAAATTCGGGAACTCAGTAATCCATTTCAAAATTTTCTTGAATCATCATACCAAAAGTTGAATTAATTCTAAGTAAATTTCCTGAGTTATTAAACCCATGAAGCCAACCTCACTTGATTGAACCAGATAATGAGAAAACTGTCAGTAAATTTTTTGAGTAAGTTGAGCCCTCAAAATGGTCGATGGCATCATGAAAGTACATGAAAAGGTAATACATGAAGATGCAATAAATAGCAAAATGCATGATAACAACAGTCTGTAAGGAAAACAAATATACACAAGTAGGGTTTGTGTAAAACTGTTAAGGAATTTTGTTTCCTAGTAGTAACCTTTTCGTAACAAAAACTCTCCAAAAAGATTCATGGATCCTGTCACATCACATTGATGGATATTGAACTATGAATTTGACCTATACTTTCCATTCTCTGCATAAGAATCTTGGATTACCGTTCATGTACGGCAGAGAATTAATACTTTTTTTTTTTTAATTAAAGACTGCAATGAAAGTGTGTGTTGAATAGAGAATAATTCAGGAGAAGCGTATGTTCTTTGATTGCCACGTCCTTATCCATGAGTTAAATGCAAGTACAACTCAGAGTTTCAGACCGCAACTACAAATTTGATTCAATATTTATTGTGACAAACTACAAGAACCTAGGTTTTCAAATTTCAACCATGGATTTTGTTTGAGTCTGCGAGTATATATAACTCTACAATTATGCGCTAATTTTGCGTCCATTTGTGTAGAACGCCATAATAGATAGAAGCACGAGGCAGAAGAATGTTATGACAGAAAATTAGTGTTGAAAGGGTCAGTGTGAAATAACTTCAATGGTGACAAAAAATCTAGAACTAGAAGATTTTATGGATTAAACCTGCATAGACTGAAGTCAATAATAGTTGCCAATGTGGAAGAAAAGAAAATAATGATACTACAAACAAAAGCATTGAATATATCAATGGTAGTAGTAGCAGTGCCGTTTGTGGACTGCTCCACTTAGAAGCTAAGTTAGGGTTAAGATTTTAAGAAACCATGGTTCATGCATGGTGGCTTATTATTAAGCTTTATGTGGAAATTGTACATGGCAGAGCCTTATAGAAATGTGTAACCCTAGTTATGTTGCTTAGACTGATACTGTTAACCTTAAAGTTTAACATGTCATTCATTTGATTACATATAATATATTGAGATTATCTACATTTTTCAACATAGAGAACCTTAATGATATATTTCAATTTATAAACATGGTTTAATAAAAATCAAGGATGAGGTTAAGAATATATTTGTCCATGTTTAATAAAAACCAATTATATATATTCATATCCAAAATTGATATAAATATAATTTTGGGTTTTTATATAGAAAATTGATACAATGAGTGTTAAACAAATTTAATTTTGATCTTTTTGGTAAAAAAATAATTTTTATTTTTTAAAATATAAATAAAAATCCTGTTATGTTGAATTTCTATTTTACAACTTTTATTCATGTACAATTTTCATATAACATCATCTAATTAAACATTTGTTGCTTCAATTTGTAATGTTAAATATTTTTAATTTGAAATGCATAAAGGAATTATTGAATAAAGTTATATATATATATATATATATATATATATATATATATATATATATATATATATATATATATATATATATAAAAGATTACTTTAATCATTAAAATTATTTTTTTATGTGATTATAAAAGTAACATCAACTTGGTCACTTAATTAGTAGTACAAAAGAAAAATACCATTTTTTATATATATATATAAAAAAAAAACTGAAATGAAGTTAGAATTTGGATTCTTTGCTGAATATTTTTTTGATGTTCTTCTACTGTATCTTCATAATATAATGATTACCACTAATTTTGATATTTTAAAATATATTAAAAGAATATTTAAAATACTAATACAATATATTTTAATGATGAGTAGAGAACAACAAAAAAAACGGTAAAAAATATGAACTCAGTTAGAATTTGGATTCTAATTATAAATGTCACTAATTACATTATTAAAGTAAATTTATGTGTGGCTTTGCATGTCTTACCAATGTTTGACCTATGTGATAGGTTTACTTGGTGAGTGTGATTCCACAATGTGTCTTCTTCAGCTTGGCCTCCCCCACATGACTTTAACCTAAATTCTCATGTTCTCTTCCACAAACAAAAAATCTCATTGGTTTGTCGTCACACCCTACACTCTCTATTTTTTTCCCATAAAACCCAAAACGTAAAATCAAAAATTAGACAATATTCCATACCCAACTTTAAGAATTTTCCATAACTTGGTAAAGACAAAGATAACCCAATTAATGATATAATTATCATACATTTGAAGAAATATGATATAACTTCGTTAACATATATAATTAAAATAAAATATGTAAGTAAATACAAATTCTAATTTATAAATTCATTTTTTGTGAGATTCATATAGATTTATTTATTAAAAATTATCTTGAAAAATTTATTGGATTTATTATTTTATTCATAGATATTTAATCTCATCTCAGAGTTTTTAGTATTAAGAGATATGTACTAGAGATATTATATTATATACAACTATAAGGATAAAACAAAACATCAATAAATATAAATATTATCTCATAAACGTAATGAATTATCTTTTATAAGATTGAATTAAATTTAAATTATATCTTGAAAAGTAAATGAAAACGTTATTGATGACATAATATATCAATATTTTTTTAATAACAATCTTTTGTTTTAAAATATATTTTAATAGGCTAAAAACACTAGGTTGAAAATGAAACACAATGAATATGATTTTACGTGATTGAACTGTTGGAGTTCGTACCGGTTAGGAAGAGAAGTTTGTTTTATTTAATGTCTTTTTTTGAATAAAACAGGAATTTTGTGATAAGAAAACAAAAATTCATATCTAAAATCATAGATATTTCAGAATTACTATTACTTAGGAAAGACTAGACTCAATATCTATTTATATGTATATATATATAGGAAGAGAAGTTTGTTTTATTTAATGTCTCTTTTTGAATAAAACAGGAATTTTGTGATAAGAAAACAAAAATTCATATCTAAAATCATAGATATTTCAGAATTACTATTACTTAGGAAAGACTAGACTCAATATCTATTTATATATATATATATATATATATATATATATATATATATATATATATATATATAAATATATATATATATATATATATATATATATATACTCTTGTCTTATAACCTAACAAATCATATTAATTATTTAAAAATAAAAATAAATAGAACATAGATATAAATTTAAGAAAAAAAACATGTATCTTTTAAATTTAAGGCACATAAAAAAAATTAGTCATATGATCATATAATTCAAAGATATTTGAATAGACATATATATATATATATATATATATATATATATATATATATATATTTTTTTTTAAATGTATGAATTTTTTTTTCAGAAACAGATTAGACAACAAATTTTTGCAGTCTAATCCAATCTCATTGATGAGTTATTCAGGTTATCCATCCAACCAAATCTATTTTAATGGTTAAAGATAAACCCAAGAAAATTAAATAAGAGAGATAATAAAAAACGCATAATATGAAATGTTCTTTATTGTATTTCAAATTTCAAATATGTATATTTCATATAATTATAGAAAGTTCTTTAATGTAATCATTTATAACATTTAAAAGGAAAATAATAAGATATAAAAGGAAGACTATTAAAAATAGAAATTAAAAATACTTAAATATTTTATCTAAAAATAAAAAAATCCCACAATAAATATTATAAAAATTGTATATTTGTATAAAAAATAAATAAAACAAAACTTATGATCATCAGTAAATACTATATAGAAAATACTATAAATTAGTATTAATACCAAAGTACTATATGAATCCTTAAATTTGGTAGAATGGTCACTACATGGATATTTTAATATAATCTTATAATTTATGAAAATAAACTCCTTAAATTTTCAACTCCCAACTTCGTCTTCATTTTACGTAGTTCCTCATTATCATCAAAAAAATTAGTGTTAAATTTATATATATTGTATTAAATACAATGTAGTCCACATATAAAAACTACATTATATACTTGAATAGAAAGAGACAGGAAGTTTAATTTTCATAATTAACTTTTTAGCACACACACACATTCAAATATTGACATTTATATATAAAAAAGACTAAAAAGATATCCATCCTTAAAATAATAAAATAACAAAAAAAAGATAATATAAATTAAAAGAAAAAAAAATTAAGATAAATAACTTGTAAGTTACGACAACCATGTATATCATATACCTATTAAATTAAACCTCATTAAAACATTTTTTGTCTACAACACTAAATTTGTTTATAAATACATCACTATTACCTAAACGTAAAATAAGACAAGGCTTATCTATAATTATGAGTTATAGTTACAAAACAACCTAAAAAATATCAATTTGATTCTCAGATTCAACCTTTTGTCTTAAAACTGGACAACAGACACTAGATTTGTCCGTTATAACTTAAGAATTTTATATGTTTATTAGAATTGCATAATGGTCAACCTTCAGAGGTGCACTAGACAAACCAAACGTTGCTTGCAAGAATAATAATCTCACCCTATATATGCATGTTTTCAGGATACATAGTATTAAGGAGACATGACTTAGTTTAATTTTAATTTAGTTAACTTAAAAAGTTTTGTCCTTTAATATTGAGGTTTTGTGTGAAACAAAAATCTCAAACTAAAATAAGAATTGTTGATTATTATATACATAGTACTGCAGCCAAAGATGATTGCAAACTTTTAATTGGTTCATTGACCTTTTGCAAATAACTGCATGACTAAGATATCCTTTAGGGTCATATTAGGCAGAATAATGATTAAAAGTTCGATATATAACATCGTAGGTAAGGGGCAATCTAATGATAGTAAGCATAAAATTAAGGGTTAAATATGTTTTTGGTCCCTCAAGTTTCAGCGAAATTTGGAATTAGTCCCTCATCAAAACTTTTGACCAATTTAGTCCTTCATCTTTCAAAATGCGTGAATTTAGTCCTTTTAACCAAATT